>Ga0153966_100073_pt1 | contig 72263 bp, 101 predicted proteins | sample TSFL050MetaG_FD_104738 | JGI IMG/M metagenome (GOLD analysis project Ga0153966, IMG submission 104738) | Attine ant fungus gardens microbial communities from Florida, USA - TSFL050 MetaG | ecosystem: Host-associated > Fungi > Mycelium > Unclassified | place: USA: Florida, Paynes | collected... | reverse complement strand
CCGCGGGTCCTGACAGTAGTGGACTCAAGCTAGGGTTAACTTAAGCACACACTCTTTATCAGAGTTGACAAAGAGAACTCGTTAGAGTCCTCGCTAATTGATTTAGCTACTTATATGTGAATTGGTATTTACTTGTATTTGTCTACATAAATTATCCTGCGGACTCCTTTTGAGTCATAGTGTCCTGCATACTTCAAACTATTACATAATAAAAGAAAATGGAAAAGAAATAAAATAATCCACCGCTGCGGATGCCTCAGCTTGTCTGCCATTTTATTACAAAGATGGGGGTTCTTCTTCTTTCTATTCCTTTCTGATAATGTTTGGCATATCCTCATCTTGTTCTTCTATATTTGGATTGCTAATCAGGACTAATGTGTGGCCTCTGATAGTATTCCTGTTATAAACCAGGGGTCAGTTATTAGGTGATGTCATTATCAAGGGAAATGTTTCTAAAATTGAGTTTGCTCTTGAGAGCATTTCTAGAGGGGAGTCCATCTTATAGATATGATATGAGACTATCCAGAAAGTGTTATGAGGTACTGATAGTGGTGATTGTGGCCACTACTCCACTACTCAGATAGTGTTCTTGAGTATACGACCGGACTTCTAGTGGGGAGCCAATTCTCTCCTGAGAGCCGTTTATTATGATTATTAGGTTCTGAATGTCACTTATATTGCCAAAATTAATTGTCCAGCATGACAACACTGATCAGGCAGCTGCCATGTATGGGAAAACATGTGGACAGAAGCTGTCTGATGTGGGGAATTACTTAGAACTTGACAAATGACAATTAATAGATACCATGATCTCTCTTAGAATAGACTAGCCACAGCCACATGTAGTATTATAAATAGCTGGTCAATTCATAGAGGGAACTCTGTTGAGTTTTCCTTGTTTTAACCTCATACTCTCTGAGAGGGATCCAGAATTGTCCTATGGGTCCTGACAAGAATGAAGAGAACTCAATGGAGTTCTTTTGTGAATTGCTCTACCTATTTATACACAAATCTTATTTGTCTATGTGTATACTTAATGTAATGACAAGTCAGTCATGGCAACCATCTTATCACACTCAATATTGAAGATAAACAAAGAGAACTCGATGGAGTCTCTTGGTAAATTACGCTACTTACTTATACACAATTCCTATTTGTCTATGTGTATGCTTAAGTATCTTATCTCTGTTTCTATTTTTAGAATCATTTGTCTAGTTTGTCTAAGAATAACTCTTGTTCCTCCCATTCTTCTAGCCATACTAATTTTGGTTCAGGCAGCTGATTTATGACACTTAAGTAATTTTCTGCAATCCTTCCAGAACATTCCATCATGTGATCTGTCATGTGACCAGATCATGTAATCCTTATCTTATCTAATCTTGTCTCTTATTCTATTTTTAACATTCTTTATCTAATCCATTAAAAAAGAGTTCCCATTCTTCCCATCCCTCTAGCCATACAATTTTAGAACTGGGCTGGTTTATGACACCTTTTCCATTTATACAATATAAAAGAATGAATATTACTGTATGACCAAGGTGGTTCATAACATAACCTTTTCCCATGTGTCTGAAAAAAAAAAAAAAAAAAATATTAACTTAGGAAGAGTAGCAATTCATAAACAGAGTCCCTTACATACTAAATCAACACAGTATGGAATGGTAGCAGTACTGGAGAATCATATTTAATATACAAACTAATTTACATAAATAACATGTCCTTTCAGCAATTTAAACAAGGTGGTAGTTCTAGACTAACTCATTGATATATGGAGACTCATTCATTTCCAATGATTTCACAGGAGTCATTAGTACTATGTTTTATAATTAGTAGGATTGCATTGCAGTATCAGATATCAATCTGATGTTCTAGAGTTCAATCCAACTCAGTCTGATGTCATGTACCTAGAGTTCAATCCAACTAGATACATCAATAAAGACAATAGGAAACATATAATGAAATATTCACCTCAGTCTGATGTCCACAGAACTGAGGGTAGAAAACTATTCTCTTGCAAAAATAATGTGCTTACTAATCATGACAGAAATAAAAAATAGAAACATGTGCAAAATGACGAAGGCAAAGGATTAGAACCAAATAGAGATAAACAAAAGAATGAGGCTCGAGATGCACTTACAACACTATGGTCAGAAGCAGCCACTGGGTGCAGACTCGGGAGTCGGGTTAACATAATTCTAAAACACGTGCATCTTCACAACGCGGGGTGACTTTGAATGTGACTTCGTGATCTTGGGTGACGCCAGAAAATTTGGCCTGTGTATTCTTACATCCATGGCTCCCCTTGCAAACTTCCTTCTGGCTTGCATACCATACAGGGTTCCTCTCTACCTCTCTACCTATGTCATTGGAAAGACACCATTATCCACTACTTCTGCCGTCATCTCAGTGTTAGCCAGCTATCTGGCGGTGGTTTTTGGCACCAAGGTTCTCATGACCAATCGACAACCGTACAAGCTTACAACCCTTTTCCAACTACATAATATTCTTCTGAGTTCGGGTAGTGCTCTTCTTTTGGCACTGATTTCAGAAGAAATTGTGCCACGAATCTGGAGGCATGGTATCCGTCATGCCATCTGTGACCAAGAAGCCTGGACTTCTGTGAGTATCTACCTTGTGACTCAATAGCTGACTACTTATTTATCCTCAGAGGATGGAATTTTACTATATTATTAATTATTACTTCAAGTACCTTGAGCTTCTCGATACCGTCTTTTTGGCACTGAAGAAAAAACCCTTGCGTAAGTATACGGTCTCCATGATGTAACTGATTTGCTACAACTCCATAGAATTTCTCCATGTCTTCCATCATTCCGCGACGGCTTTATTATGTTTCACGCAGCTCAACGGAAAAACCAGCATTGTCAGTGTTCAGACTCGCGCAATTGCTCTTTCACACTCACAGTCTTCTCAGTCGTGGTCGGTCATCTCGCTCAACCTAGCAGTGCATGTTGTCATGTGTAAGGGTCATGCCATGTCATATTCATCATTATCTTTCTAATCTATCTGTAAGATTATTACTACTTCGCGACCGCGGGTGGTGCACGATTTTGGGCATGTAACCAACTGTCGTTGAAACTACTCCCCTGACCCAACTTGCAGTGGAAAAAGTACCTCACGACTATGCAGATAATTCAATTCGTCATTGACATCTCCCTTGTCTATTATGGCAGTAAGTCCATGATTTTATCTACATATATTACGCCCGACACATCTGATTATTTTCGAGCATACGAACATTTCGTCAGCAATTATTATCAGTATCTTCCTCATTCTGGCGACTGTGCAGGGGATGAGGGAGCCGCATTGTTTGGTTGTGCGCTGCTTACCAGCTATCTCGGTCTCTTCATCAAATTTTACTTTCAAACCTACAACAAAAAGCCTATTTCGAAGAAACCTAATAGCGTTGCGACTGGCCATGTAAATGGGCATGCTATTGAACTTAATACCACTACGTAAGTGTGCTCTCCGGTTTTTGTTAATAAATTGTCTCATATTTCTGGACACACAAGACAGAATGAATAATGAATAATTCAAAGGCAGTGAAGTCTAACGGTCCTTAGCTTTGTTCCTGTTATCCTTGTGATTCAGCTTTCTGTGTCTCTATACCCATAATATCGATAGCAAGGGTTAAATAAAGGATGCACATATCAATATATATCTTGTAATCTGTCAATAGAATAGAACGGCACAGCCACTCAGGTTCATAAGTCTGATGACGCAATCGCCTAGATTATTGGGTGCCAGTATACCCACAGCCTTCGCTCCATGTTCTTGTATAATGCGGAGCAACACGTCCAATTAGGCTTAGAACAAGAGTATCTGAGTCGGGCAGAGATCTACATCTCAAATGCTGCTAGCACGACTGTTCGCAAGGTAAATAAGTATTTTTGGCTCCTAGGCTGAACTCAACCAACCGCCGCAATACAGTTCAAGAAGCAGAATGAATCAGAATCGCGCCTGAAAGGTTTGCACTTAGAAACGGCTTTCCAGTAGTGGTTCTGATAAGTCCGACCTAAATAGAGAAATCCAACTGGCTCAGCATTGGTGGAAAAGGTCACACGATGTCGGGGCATTGGCGGCCAGCTATCTGCAAGCTGACAAAGGAGTCTGGTACAGATCGATGTCTTCTTAATATCTATGTTGATGTAAGTTGTGGTATATGCCCGACCTATCCTGCTGAGTCCATCCTTTGAAGGAAAGCGTCCTCTTTCAAACTGTATACGTTCACCTTCTCCGTCAAATGGATATTCGCCCTACCGACAATTCCCTATTTTTTCGCAAAGATTGCATTGTGATCTATTCTAGTGAACAGCAGAGATGGATGGCCAGCAATAACGGGGAACCTATCTACTTACAGTTCTCCAAGCCCGAATCATGCAGCCTTTGGATATCATTGCTCAGGTCTTATGCGGTTCCTGAAATTTATGGACGGTGGTTGAAGCGACCTACAACTGATGGGACAGGCCGGGATGGGGGGTTGTATCGAATGTGGCGAGAGGTCCACTTGACGATTGCCTCAGGGCGCAATTTAGGCACGAGCAAAGTTTACAACCCTGTCCAGAATACAGACGATGCAGTTCAAGAAATCGAACTGAAGGACATTGATGTTTACTGCGAAATTGTGTTTAATCATACTGTGTGCGCCCGGACTACTGTCAAGAAGGGGCCTAGACTACCGGAATGGCATGAATCCTTCGTGTTCCCAGACCTGCCTCCATTTGAGGCTCTCGAGGTCATGATTTGGAAGGACAAGAAATTGGTCAAATCTTCATTGATTGGAAAGGTCACAGTAGATCTTGCAACATTTCGCCGCGGAGAATTGGTGGAAGGCTGGTACCCCGTTCAAAGTACCAACATTTCTTCGCAGCTTCAACTGGGAGAACTTCGATTAAAAGTCCAAGTATACGAGTGAGTTCTTGGTTGGTGCAATCGTCCGGAGTGTGGTTCTCACAGTACCTTGTGTTGTATTGCCCCAGGGAGATGATCCTACCCCAATCCTCCTATTCGGCTCTTCAACAAGTTAGTAACGTATCTTTCTTATCGACTCAAGCTCACGTCTGGCATAGGTATTAAATGGTCGCAATTTCCTGCACTGGATGCAGGATCTAGAAAACGTTTTTCATACCAAAACACTGTCACAGAGCTTGACCAGACTCGCAATATCTCGAGAGACTATTGTGCAACAGATACAGGAAGCAGCGACTTGGGAAGTTGAAAGTGCGATCACTTGTATGTGTTCTCAGGCTGTGGTTCCAGCGAATGCAGGACAATAAAACACTCATTCATTCAGCACATCAAACTATCTTTCGAGGGAATAATGTATTCACAAAGACTATGGAAAAATGCCTCACCTTGTACGGCAGTGCATTTCTCGAGGTCAGTATCGGTAGCACGATACGAAAATTGACTACGGAAAAAGTTGTTATTGAAGTGGACCCTGGCCGGAATGGAAAGCCCTCTAAAGACGTTGCAAAGAATGTTGATTTGTTGATGTCATGGTGCACAGAAGTTTGGGAGCAGATTTTTGCCGCGAAGGAGAGCTGCCCGAAGCAAGTGAGGAAGATCTGCACAGGAATACCTTCCTAAAACTTTTGTAGGGAACTCTGTGCATTACTGTGTACAATTAGAAACTTGGTCGAGGAGCACAGCAGAAGGGTCGATTTAACTCCTGAGATGCAACAACGGCGACCATGGCAAAGCGTCTCGGCTTTTATCTTTCTCCGATTTCTCGTACCTGGTATCTTACACCCACATCTCTTTGGCCTTTGTTCAGGTGAGCAGAGGAACCATTGAACCTCGATTCTATATTTGATTGACTTCTTTCAGGCCTTCCTGGTCCCCCAATACAACGAAGCTTGAAACTCATAGCGAAAGTGATACAGAGCCTAGCAAATTTGAATACTGTATAAGTCAATGATGCTTCGTTTATTGGTTTCATATGCTGACTGCTGTCTTTCTTCAGGCTGATCAAAAAAGAATGACCATGGATCCCATTCGCGATTTCAACAGACATAATATACTATCCATGATGGAATATCTCAGGGTAGTATCAACAGAAAAGAATGGACTTTATTCGAACCAAAGACTCGAAAGTCGTGAAGATCGTTATCTCTTGATTAATTTGGAACGTCACAAAAAGACGCTGCCGAGCCTCGAACGAGAATCGGTACCTGAACCTCCACACTACATTGACTCTTCACGCGAATTGGCAATTATCACTTCTGCCGTCGTTCACCACTCTCGGAATGTGAACAAAAAGGCTCGGGTCCGCAAGTTGGACGACTCAGCATTAGGACATCTGCGTGATGCCTGCTCCAAAGTCGAAGCAGAAACTCTACAAAGAGTGAATGAATTGGCAACGAGGCTGGCCCAGGAACGAAGGCGAGCACCTGCACTTACTACCTCAACAGAACAGCTTCTTAGATCACTCTCGTTAAGCTCAATAACAGCCTCAAAGCCCCCTCTGCCTTTAGCCTCCAAAGTTCCCTTTCTCACATTGGGTCCAGACCCCGAGTTAGTGAGCAAGTCCGACGAAAGTTCGATATTCTGGTCTCGCGCTCCTGGTCATACCTCAGGACAGAAACCCGATGTTATCAATCCAAATAACCAGGAGAATGACATCACTAAGTTAAGGCAATCAGAATCCCTGCTCGAAGCTGATGATGTAGCGAAGCGGAAGAAGAGCTTTATGCGAGGATTCTTTGGTGGGTTCTAACTGCAGTATGGCTACCGGTGATCTTTCTGCTTATCAGAGAGAAAGTATCTGTGGAATAATGTACATTAAGAACTAATGGTTAACGTGTTTCGTATAAGTTTCTGAACTTTGTTAGCGACATCTTCAGATGTGCTTCTGACCGTCAATCGACATAACTTCTCACTAGGGTTAGCATGCCACCTCATCTTATGACAACTACCCACCTTGGCGTCTTTGTTAGGCTCGACACGAAGAAGGCAGCCGACCTTCCCATCGTGAGACATATGGAGGATTCCAGCACCAACTAGATTGTTGGGATTCGGATCTATCTCATCCAGGATGTTGAACCGATGTCCAGAGACAGCCTGACGATTTTTCGACAAATCGAGCTGGCCACTTGTAGTGAGATTGATAGGGAAAACGCTTTGCACTTCACGAGGGGCTCCGCCGATCAGTTTCCAACGTTCAAAAAATTCTGTCTGACCCAGCTTGACATGTTCAACGAACTTTGTCAAGAAAATAGGTAGACGTATTGAGATGGCCTGATGGGACCCAGCAAGGAACGACACTGTGAGAATTGGAGGATCAGCAAAAAATCTCTTGCATTCAATGTGAAGTAATTGTTGTATTTGGCTGAGAGGCGCAATAGTGCTAGGGGGTATTTTGGCAAAAGAGAGAGATAATGCGTCTGGTTTACTTGTGTAAACCGTGGTTGTGAGAGACATTAGAGGAGCGGATATTTTGTTCCCAATATAAATAGCCATTTGCCCAATATGTCCTTGATAGCGTGATTTGATCCCAATTTGAATCTGAACGTCCTCATACAACACCCCCTCCATGCTGCAGACGAGCTTTTCAAACCAGCGATCGACATTGGGGCCTACTGTTAGGCGCGGTACCTGATCATCGTCGTTCGAAGATCCATTAGCGTTGTTCGAAGTAGACAAATCAAGCCCAGCTAGTGATCTGAGTATGTCCTCCGGTTGTGTAGCATCCCCTTCCCCACTCGACATCGGTTTGTTCTCGATTAACATCTTGCGTGCGACCAAATCTCGCTCAAGATTAGCTTCTTTCCCACCGTGCACCCATACTCTCTTATCTTCCGTATCACCATGTTTTTTGTTGAGACGTCCGAGAAGAGCGCTCACACGAGGCGGGAATGGTGGCATCTCTTCACAAACATGTTGCAGCAACTCATCGTCGTCAGATAGGGATGCCAAAATATAGAACTCACAGGCGCGTTGCTGTAGTTCTGCATCAAGGACATGACGATACCGTTCAAATATATTCACGAGCTGAGGTTTAATTTCAGGGAAAACGTTGACCCATTTGATATATGTCGACAAGAGTAGCGATCGAGTGGCAGCGACACAAAATTGAGACTTGGAATGAAGAAGCTGAAATTGTTCCAAGGGGCTGTATCCTGGTTCATTTGCAATCAGATGCCCATACTCTCCTAGAACATAACCTGCACCCACAAACAGAGGTCAAGTCAAGTTCAAACAAGTAGGCTCAAACGTCTATACCTCCAACTTTGACCAAACTTTCATGCGTAGAAGGTGCCTTCAAATGCTCAAAAACGACTTTCGCAGCATACTGTTGAAGATTTTCTGTATTTGTGATGATTTGAACGACGCGATACCAGACCTCGTCTCCAACGTGGTCACCAGCGGCACTGATCAGTTGCAGTATGGTGTCCACATACCATTTGTATGAGTTGGCATATTTTTCCGTCAAAATAGCGATCTTGAGGACCATTTCTTCACGAAGAGCATAGTCTGCAACTTTGAGGTATCTCAGGAGCTCGTCAACAATGAGTTCCGAATTATCGGTTTCACACATGCTATAAAGCAAGTCAAGAGCCCGCCTACGAACCGAAATGTCCTTATCCCTCAAGGACATGATAATTGTATTCTGATGTCGCTTGATGGAGTCCAAAGAGTCCGCTCGAGCGGCAAGGTGAGCCATGGTATCAAGACCAAGATATCGGACATTTGTTTCTTTGGAAGATATAAACCGCGCCAAAAGTAGCGCAGCGGTGCCGACCAGAGGCGAATTGGTATCTAAATGGATAGCAAGCCCGATGGCCTCAAATAATACGGCATGTTGTGCATTGTTATGTTGGACATTACGACTAGGCTCTGCGCAGTTGTTCATAATAGTCTGGAGGACTTGGTGTAACACAGAACGTATCGTAGGGTCCTCTTTTAGTACGATTTGTGAATGTGTATACTGCACCATCGACGATAGCTACGTACCAGAAGGAGCATAATACTGTAACAATCGAAGCAATTTGACTTGTAACCAAGGTGAGGGCACCGCATAGTATGCATACGTCGAATTGTAGTCGCGTTCAATGACAAGCTACCACAAGTCAGCAGGTTGAAGTGTATTAGCTAACTCACTTACATGATAAAGTCGGTCAACAGCCTTGGTATAACACACAACAAAAGCATCCAGATTATCCTGGGCCAAGGCCATTACCAGACTTGTGACGCATAAAACAACACCCTGGAATTTGTTAAGCAGGATATTCTCTTGTAAGTCATGAATCCTCACCAAGTCCTGATCGTCCATAAGGGAAACTATGCGCAGAGCCCATTCTGCTGCCGGAATCACCTCCGGATGCTTGCGGTAAAGGCGTAGTAATGTGAGGGCCGCTTTCTTCTTCACGAAACTCTGTGAAGTTCTACAACCATATGAGATACAGGTGCATACAAAGTCGAAGATTGGCCTACGGTGAAATCAGCAATCGATGTACATCCTCGGCCAAAGCTTCCGCCATCTCACTTCCACCAACGTTTGCAATAGCATGCAGGGCGAGACAATTGTCAACTTCGTTGTTCGTATCCAGGTCCTTTCGAATCGAGTTTACGACGAGACGAAGGAAATCTGAATTCTCATGCATCAACAGGGTGACTGCAAGGTAACCCTAAGTGAGAGCAGTCAACCATCTTGACTAATATCTACCTAAACTCGAACTCACAATTTGTTTTTCACTGTATTTTGGGCTTGCAATGAGATTCACCGCCTCCATATGTCCTACGTCAACCTTATAACCCAAGATGTATGTAAAGACGATCTTGGCAACATATCTAGATTCAGAGAATGAGTCAAATTGTAATTGATGCTCATAAAATTCACTTTTTCTTCTGATATCCATCCAAGTTCCCATCTGTAGCAAGTAATTTATTCTCACAAAAACTTCAATAGTAAGGGACGAACCCTTGAATTTCTTGCGAATGTTGGCCATCTCCTTGTTTATTCGCTTCTCCTCCAACTCACGGACCCTCGCACCTCGGATGTCCGCAATGAACTAAGAAGGGCATGGGACATGAACATCATGAACCAGTTTAACTCCGAAGGCATACCTGCGTTAGTCCCCTCATATGAGTCGCCATGGTGGTCTATTATATTGATACTATGATTGTTGGAGGTGCTTGGGTCAAAAATTCAATACGTGAAGGAGAGTAGAATTAACGGATCACATGGGTCAAATATCAAGCATCAAGCCCCGTGTGATAAATTGCTGATTTGAAAAAAAATCAAGCATCACAAAGGTCAAGACCGTGCCGCCGATGAAAGTGGGCTCATAGTGGGCTCATATGCGGTATATATTCTTTCTATATTCTTGTGATAATCTGAGTCGAGAGACATGTTATATCAAAAGAGCATGAAAACAATAGCCCTATTTCAGAAATTAAGTGTTCTAATTTAATTTATGTAGATCATAAATTGATTGTTGACGGATCATCTACGCAACCTACTAGGTGTTCCAGGTCTCGAGTGGAAAGTCGAGCTAAATGCCGGTTTTGTATATCCGTTATCGGAAAGCCTCGCGGGTCGGTACATTGGTGAACCTACAGGAGAAGCCCAGGGAGTTCCAGGACGAGAGTTTTGTTGCGATTGAGAGGTGTTTCTCTCATCGCTATATCGATTAAGAACATTGACAACATCACGAGTCAGCTCATCCAACTCCTGAATCTCTTGGCTTGAAAGAGAATAATCTTTATTCGAGTCGGCCTCGTCTTCAGACTCTGATTCTTCACGAGGAAGGATGGGCAAAGGCTGACGAATCCGATTTCGACGACTCATTGTAATGCCTTCAAACACTCGAAGCATACAAGCTTCCATAGTCGTCTTCAACCGTTGAATGTCATACAGAGCGCCCGAACCACGATCTCTAAAGATAGGGAGCCAGTTGTCGCACTCTAACCCACGATCCACAACCTGAAGTTGATGAGCTCCAAAAAGCATGTAAGTCATTGGATCGAGTTTCGTGGTATTGACAAGGAAGGTCGTTGATGACCCTCCGCCTGCGAGGTTACAACGCATCTCAGCGTATGCGTAAAGTTGCTTTTCCACATAAACCTGGTCTTCTTCAGTGGGGTCCCACTTACGATTGTTAACACTTGAGGGGTGAATCATGGTATTCTAAATCAAAAATCAGGAAATGGTGACACATGTCCGGATTTTGGCTCACCTTCTCTTTCGAAGTCCTGAACATTTTTCCGGTTCGAATGGCATATTTGGGCTGAGAAGCGGTAGCAATCAAAGCAGCCAGTAGAGGGAACGACTCTCCATTGACGTCCAGCTCAGGTGGGACTCCTTGACTTGCCCGGGAACCACTCAGATTTCCGCCTCCCGAAACACCAATCACACCAGTGTGGTACAGTGACTGTAGCAAATGTGCTTTGATTTTGCTGATCAATAGCAGTGTTGGTTTTGACAAGAAATTGTCAATGCAAAATCGATTCGCAGTCACATACTGCCCTGTGGATTGAAGAGCCCACCAAGCGTTAAAAGCCCGCAACGCAGCTAAAACATCTGACCGGAAACCTTCTGGACTCCACGAATTCTTTTTCGCCGCAGCTTCAGTCTTGAGATGCATAGGTGAGACGAAAGGCTCGCGGTTCGTCAAAAGTGCAGCCAAGGTTAAAGCTTGGTCTAAACATCTGAAAAAGCTGCCATATAGTACGAGGCGACCCATTTGAACTTCTACTGGTAGTTGGAGTAGAACACGACCGAGTGAAGTAAGGTGTTGATTGGTGTCAATTGCCCCTACCATATGCAATGTCTTCATCGCAGCTTCGACTCGATCTGGGTCAGGAGGTTCAATCACGGAAGTGAGTACCTCCTCAACCGACATCCCAGGGAAATCAAGTGCTTTAATGTGCATGACGACGTTGCTCAAGTCTGCTCGTTTCATCTCGACTGTCTGATAAGGCTGCAACGCAGCAGACCGCGCTTGGCCTAGGATACCAAAGTATTCTCCAGGTCGATGGCGACCTGCACGACCTGCACGTTGATTCAAATTTGAGGAGCCAACCCAAGCAGATACCAGAGATGACATGTGTCGTTCCGGGTCAAATTGGAGCTCCTTGACACGAGCTGTATCCACTACATAGACAACGTCGGGTATGGTAACGGAAGTCTCGGCGATATTAGTGGCGAGGATGATACGTCGAACACCAGGCGGGGGTGGTTCAAAAATGACTTGCTGCTCATTGAGGGGTATAGTGGAGTGAAGAAGATGGATAGAAAACTTTGAGTCACGGAAATTGAAAGCGAGTCGCCCTTGAGGCTCCAGCAAGTGACGCTCGACGGCTTTTATCTCATCCCAACCAGGACAGAAGACAAGAACGTGGCCATCACTCGAATTCTCCATGACATGAGATATTGTAGCCGCAATCAAGGGATAAGGAATATCCAAATCTTCGCTTTTGGCCTGAGAGGTGTTAGTAGGACGAGAGTTCATAGGTGACCGGATTCCCAGAGAACTCGTAACAGCCGATCCAAGTTCATTGACAACATATTTTGCAACCGACTCGTCGTGGAATATCCATTTATATCGGCTTTTGACAAGAGTTGGAACAAATTCATCCATGAAATGTTTCTGTACAGGGAAGGATCGTCCTGGGACTTCTACAACTTTGGAGGGTTGTCCATTGTCATCAAGGAAATAATTTTGGAACAGTGACGGATCGATGGTTGCGCTCATAAGCACTACTTTGAGAGGTTTGTTTCTTGATTTTCTGTCCGCCATTAATCGTTTCAACACCACCAACAGAAGATCCGTGTCGACGTCTCGCTCATGCACCTCATCAACCACCACGTGCGTAATATCGTCCAAGCTTCTGTCTCGTCCTTCGAGCGCACTTTGCATCCTCTTCAAGAAGACTCCAATGGTACAAAACGTGATTGAACCATGTGGTTCTGGGGGTTTTGCCTCAAACCTAACCTGGTACCCGACCGAATCACCCAGTTTCTCACCTCGCTCCTTTGCAACGCGATCCGCTACACTAATCGCGGCTAGACGGCGAGGTTGTGTACATATGATGTTACAAGTCGCACCCTCTCCACGCTTGATGCTCTCATCTAGAATCATTTGAGGTATCTGAGTTGTTTTTCCAGAACCTGTTGCGGCCATGCAGATCGTAACGTTGTTGCTTCCTATATGCGATAGTACCTCCTGAGAACGAGTAAAGACCGGTAACGATTGTCTTGTTTGACGCATGCGTTCAAGATTTGGGTCCGTCTGATAATTCTGATAACGCTCGAGTAAAAGCTTCGATTTTTCGGCAAGTGCGACGGCATCAAGTTTGAAGTAGAGTCGAGAGGGAGCAGCCCCTGAGTTGCGAACCTCAGTTGACTGAGCCACGTTGGCTGGCCTGTTACGATACAACTGGGTCCTTCGCAGGTCGTAACTGAGATCCCTAATGTCTTCAGCTAATCGGTTGCTGACACGGCACAAGATATGAGGCGCCAGGCCTAAATCTGCCCCTGTTTTAGCTGCTTTGACATATTCCTTCCACAGGGCTGGGTCGCATTTTTCAAGGTATAATGTCACATCAAGATAGCAAGCGACCTGAGCGGCTTTCTTGGTGCTTCCGGACCCGATACCGATACGCTTATCGCCCACCGTCAAAATCGCATCCCAAGAAGAGTTTGCCCGTCTGCCTGTTCCCTCGACAAACTCAATATCGGGACGCAAAAACTTGAAGCACCGGCAATAGTAGTCCATGAAGCCGCGAGCACGCTCGTAATTGACAACTGATCCATCTGACAGCGTAACTTCAGTCTGGTCTTGCGTCTGTTTTTTGGGTTTGTCCAGCTACAGGGATGGATATAAGCAAAATAACGGACAGAAGACAAATCAACGTACAATACCCATTTCGTGTAATTGATACACTCCTGAAAGCGCAGCTAACTTTTCGGCCTGTTTCTTCTCGGGATGATCGCCTATGCCGATCACAGGTGGTTCGATGGGAATATTGACAGTGGCTCTGAGAGCAGTGTCAGTCCCAGCATTGAGATACACCAAACAATAGGCGCGTACCTCCAAACGTTCATGGGCCCAGAATCTAGATGTATGCACCCTTCCTTGAAATCATATTTGGGTGACTGGTCAGCCGCTGTCATTGAGAAGTTCCCAATGGAGGACTTGGGCGTATCTCGGTGTAAGGGTTTCAAGGGAATCAGTGATTTGTTATATTGTTGAGCTATGTATTCCCGATTGTGGAAAGGACCCTCTAGGCGTGCTAAACGCTTCTGAGGTCGCTTCTTTTGAGACTTGGAGCTGGCGCTTGACCCTGGTTGAAACTTGGGCCCACTTCTTGAGCGTGAACGCTGACCACGGGAGGAAGAGGATCCATTATTAGATTGTCTTTGCTGCAGGGACGCTTGCATAGATGTACTTGAGTTGCATTTGGGTGATCTATCGATGCGTGGAGCTTTGGAGGAAGGTATGTTGTCAGGGAGGGCAGCGGCTCGCTGTGAAAAGGAACGTTTAATGCCAGAAGAAGTTCTTTGACGAATGGAAGAGGAGAAATCCCCTAGGGAAGGGTCAAAACTCATGAGGGGGCGTTGCCTGTATCGCAGGAAGAGAGCAAGTCTTTTCATAAGGGCACACGTTGAGAGGCCTGTCATGAGATGGTCTCAAATTGTGGGTGTCAATGTTGAACAATGGCCTGACCTGCGCGTTCGCTGGCTGCCAGATTTGATGATGACCTCCCACAATTTGCGAATGAATGCAAATAGGATGGCAACAGGTCAGCGTGATCCGAAAAAAATTAGTTCGGCCCGTGCCGACATCTGACATAAAATTTACAAGTCTAGCTAGTGAAATCTCAATGATTGTCTAGCCATGTCTTCGCAGCCCGCGCAATGCCCTCGAGATACCGCAGACGTATGGCAGCAGCCTTGACACCGGCCCAGTCCTTCTGGCCAACCAACTTTTCTATTTGGTAAACCGTCTCATTGAGCTTTTCTAAGGTGACCTCAGTCTTGCAGCGTGCAACGAACAGCCCACCCACCGCCATTTTCATCCATGAGGTCCACGACCTCGCTTCTCTCCTCTGCATCGTCAATTGCCTCTCTGGAATCCATGATCTCCATCATGAAGGCCGTGTCGGTAACTTGGTCATGCTCCGAAAGGGGCATGTCGTTCTGGCTGAGGATGTACTCGGCACGGGGCAGTGGTCGCAGTAAAGCCTGGTAAGCTTCATTGACCTGTGCTGAGAGCCCCTGCGCAACATCCCGTTTGTGCTGAGGCACGGTTGGATAGAGGATAGCCAAGTAAGGGTGTACCCACCGGTCCTTTTGAGGTCCAGGCATCCGGATGACACGCAGCCTGGGCCTGCCGAAAGCGTTGCTTCAAAGTAGCAAGGTCGATGGCGAAAGGATTTGGTTCGTAAGAGAGCCCGAACAGGGCGTGATGAGAGACATTAGGAGCAGGGTTGGATATGGACCAACAGGCTGGGCATGCGTGGAGGAAGGAGGGCAAGGGCTTCGAGCACGAGGGGCAGAGATTATGGGCAGCAGTGTAGCAGGGGTGTGCGTGGAACAATCTGTTGAACAATCTGCGTGATGTCCAGCCTAGTCCCTGAGCGAGGCGAACAGACATCAGGCTATCACGTAATCCCTCTTGTCCTATGTCCCCCACAGTCCAGCCTCCCCCTCCCTCCCTCGCCCAGGACCCCTTCGTCGTCGATGCCGTTCACAAGCGTCTGTCCTCCAAGTCTCGTTTCTTTCCAAAGCTGCGACTGCGTGCTAACAAGAAGGAATCCCCGCTACAATTACCCGACATCAATGCGTCAGTACCCGACTGCGCTTCAATTGCACTGGACAACGTCGCACTCCAAGAACAGCATGACGACACCAAAGACAGGTACGAGTGGGCCATTGTGTATGAAAACCAGCGCGGGCAAGTAGCTCTACGGCCTCTCGTCTCGTCCCGTCTCAACTGGGTCCCTCAGCATGACTCTTTTCTCTGTTCCCTACTATTCAGCCTTGTCCCTCTTACCGACTGATCCCTCCCCTTTCACTCTCCCAAATACTTCTCAAAAGCGATCAGAGCAACCACCAATCACCCTTGACGCCTACCCTCTACCCGATGGTGACTGGCGTTGGGTTTCAAGAACATGGATGATTGACATGCGGAATTCCGACTCAAGTACTGTTCAGCATGACGGTTTCGAATACAACTGGGTATTTCGCCAACACAAATGGCGAGCACAAGTTGGCTTTCTTAGTGCCGGAGGCTGGGTCCGCCGTCGACGCTGGATCCGCCTAATGGTCCGGCCCTCAAAGAATAAACTGTGTGCTGACTTATGCGGGTCTACTTCCTCCAGCACAGTGTCTAGCAGAGTCCGTCTTCTGTGCCACTCTACAGCACTTTCGAGCCTCACTAGTACATCTGAACTTCATCATGCCACTGTTTGGCGTGGGAATGAAGACGACTGGAACCGATGTCGACTACTCATGTTGCGATGTACTCGAGATGGTCACAAACTTGACCTTTGGCGCATATGGCTCGGTTGCCATCACCCTTCCTATCGGGTCCAATTCACAGACGATTCACTTTCAAGCAAGGGTGAACCAGCTCAAAAGAAATCAATTGAAAATCATGGTCCCTTACCATCCCAGCTTCCCGAAGCTGACGTCGTGCCTCATTTGTCAATGATACCACCTACCCGGGATTACATCCTCCCTATCCTACGCAACCATGTATGCCCATCCATTGGCTACCTCATCCATACGCTCAAGCTCTTTGTCCAGGGACGTGACTTACTCGATTTATTTGTTTATCCAGATTCTCGTGTCCAGTTTCGAAAATTACTTGTCACAGCCGGTTTGTTGCCTGACCTGAGTGTCAGGGTCGGGTCAGGTTTTAGTTCCAGCGAGATCGAGTTCTGGAGTTATGTGAGTGACCTTGATGAAGCACTCAAGGCCCCTTCCACACAGACCAGTACCGTGGTGAAAGAGATTGATCATTCTTAGTCATTTCTCACATTTTGTCGCACGCCTATTGATCACTCAGAGGTGGTTTCACGTAAATCCTTCTTTTGTAACAGTGGTGCTCGATCGTAGTCCGCAGTAGAATACATGGTACTCTACAATGAATACAACTATACGACTGAAACAGAATTTGAAGACCAGATCACTCGAAACTGATGTAGATACATGAGTGAAGAGAAACAAGAAAGACGACAAATGTCCAGGAACGACCATGCAAGGTTTCAATCATCCTCAAACCACAGGGGCAAGAGTGGTTGTCCAGAAGAAACCCCTTTCCAAATTTCCCTATGGGTGCGTGATACAATTGAGTAGCGAGTAGCACTCGAAGCTCTTGTACATAAATGAACAGACACTCCAATATGTTTCAGCCGTCTATAATGTACGATACCTCCTCTTGTTAATCTTCAGGAACTGATGACTTTGTGACCGAAGTTGTGATCCTTCGATCATTCACGTGGATCTTTATATCACACATGTTCCTTTTTTTGTAAAGTTGTCATGCAAATACAACTGACAGAAACTGATACTTCACCAACTGCAATGGCTTCAAGGAATTCATGGTTTCATTGTATATTCTCTCTTTCAGATGATCCAACACACCCTGGCCAAATAGCTCTCCGTACATACGCACTATCTCTTGCTCTTTCTCTCGGCCCTTCCCTCATTCCATTTGTCACTGACTCTTTTTTTAGAAGAAAGTCTCCTCGTTCGGACCTTTCAGCACTGAGACATGTTCTGAGGAGAGATCTTGGTTACGATGGATTTGCCTTCGCTATCACACTGTCTGTAGGAGGAGGGGCTATTTTGCATCATTTATGGAACAATCAAGATACTCAGGATCCAACATTCTTCGACCGTCTAGGATTCTCATTTTTGGATTCCAGGCTCGAGGAGAAGGAAAAGGAGATCGAGAGAAGTAGACGACCTGGATTTAGGTCTATGCTTGCGCAAGCATGGAAATCTATGATATGCACTATGAAGGACAGATCAGAGCTGACTTTAGAACAACGGACGTTTCTTGCCAACGCGATCGCGTCCTCCGTTGGGATACTCTTACTGCAGAAAGGGAGGAACAGAGCGTCCAGGCTCAAACAAGGACGCTCCTCGTCGATATCGCCCACTATGGATCTAACGCTATTACTTGCCGTACGAGCGTTAGACTCCGTCTTCCAATCATTCATTCAAAGACGCACCAAATGCAACAATTGCTTAACCACAAAACCCATTATGGCGAAGGATCTGCTGGAGCGGGAACATCAGAAAACTTCTTCAGAGAAGCTGTCAATGAAAATCGACGCCTTATTGTTCTGGGCGTGTAGCGCGAGGTTCGTCACGCTTAACTCTGAATGCTGATGAGTTTTTCTGACTAGTGATATAGAATCATGTGGTGCTTTTTCTATGAACCCCAACGGTCCGTAGTTATATTTTTTTCAAAAGAACCACCACTGATATTCTTTTCCATCAGATTGCCGCGATCGTACGTCAAATGGATAACTACACTTGCGAATATTGATCCTCTTCTACTCAAAACACTCAATCTGCTCCGCGAGGGCAAGTGGCTCTACGGCAATTGTAACCCAGCATACGTTGATTTTCTCAAACCTTATGCATCCAGCCTTCGTCATCCAACCTCATGGGTAGACCCAACTGTGCTACCTCCACGTGGGGGCTCTGCCGCAGATGACGTCTGGAAGATACTAGGGGTCACAAGCCGGCCTGAAGTCGGTGGAATACCATGTGAATTTGTACATGGGGATGTAGGGCAGCATTTGGGGCTTTCGCATAGCTGCATCGCCAACGCCAGCCTACGAGGCATCAAAGCGTTCATAGAAGCTGTAGCTATCTATATTCCCGTGGGTCCTCTCTCAAATAAGATCACTTGAGTGAAATTAACTCGTTCCACAGGCGCATTTTATTCCTATCCTGATGATCCGACCTCAAATCCTTCAACGGCCACACCGTTTACTACGAACCCTTGTTGGTGCCTTACGTAGTGCGACTTTCCTCTCGACGTTTGTGGCATCCTATTATTTTGCTGTGTGCTTCACTCGAACTCTAGTCTTGGCTAAGTATCTTCCTTTTGTCTCACATAACTTCTGGGATGGCCCCTCTGGTTGTATGCTTACAGGCGCCCTGGTTTGCGGGAGCAGTATCTGGATTGAAAATGGAAAAAGGAGAGGGGAGATGGCACTTTATGTCCTGCCGAAGGCTTTAAGAGCTTGCCTACCGGACCGATGGCTGAAGACTGGAAAATTTGTGAGAGTAATTGAATGGTGCGCCATCAGTCTCATTCATTATTTTTTTCTGACCTTGGGCACAGGATCGTCACTGTGCTTTCAGTCTCATCATTACTCACAGCAGCTGTCCACCGTCCTGAGTCATTGCGTGGTCTCTCTCGATGGACTTTGTCATTCATCACCAATGGTCCCAACGCCAGATTTTGGAAGCGCAGGCTTAACGATCCGGGTATTCCTCCAACCCCTAGTATTCCTTCCCACATTGGCCAATCTCATCTACCAGAATAAACCGTCTGCTCCCGTGATCGCATACCATAGACGTAATGCGGATATACATATATCCCTTGATCTCTTAGATTCGTCTACCCCTGCCATAAATGTAGCATGTGGTCATAGAAGGAACAACTCCCGATTACTGTGTCATGATTGGTGGATAGGGCAAAGGACCAATCAACCCCATATGCCAGAGATGTATGCTCGTCAAATCTTCGAACGAGTCTTCCGCTACTTCTGACTGGGAGACCACCATCTGAAGAATGCTCGTCAAAGGTGACTATTTTAAACCCATCCTGCATCGAGGCTACCAAGAGGTCGCGTTTCCGGCAGAACGAAGGATGCCATTTGACTCGCCAGGCTCCCCCACCAACGTCTACATGTGCAAAAGGCACAAGAGGTTTCCGTGCGTCGAAGAGCTGCACTAGATTATTGTAACTGTGTCGTTGAGCCATAGAATGTGGATTTGGATGGATGAAACCTACCTCCCAACTGCAATTAAATGTTCGATATGAGGGTTGCATTGCACTGTAGTGACACCAGCTTCAAAGCTGATAAAGTCATGAATGGGGTTCGATTTCAAGTATTCTTTGACCTGACCTTCTGTTGACAAGAGTTGGGGAGTCAAAACCGCAACGAGTATCCCATACTTTCAGTTTCAAATCATCGCCGCCTGTTCGATAACTTGAGTAATTGAACGTCGGGCAATTTTGCTTTTCTACCTGAATAGATAATGTTGGTATTCCAATAGTTCCACGCCGCGATCCATGGTTCATATTCATGGGCGTGCCAAATTTCTGTCAATTTCATTGTTGCCTCGGTAGGGCGAAGGATACAGACGGAACCATTTGATAAAGAGACTACCAACGATCCTAATACACTGCAAGACATTAGGCTGACATTTCATTCACAAAAAGACGATGATTACACACGATTGAGACGATAGGCGATCGGACCAGTCCAGAGAAAGGCAGAGAACGTTGGGAGGGGTACATCGTATTTTCTCGGTTTGGAACAAACGACGCTGAAGGTAGATCAGCGAGTCAAGACAAAATTTTTCAATGGAGCGATTCCAACTAGCCTCGTCAACATTCAATTCGTGAAGAGTGACATTGCCGTCCGAATCGGCAATGGCAAGGATTGGCGGAGTAACATCTTGGTTATGACACCTGATCAATTGTAAACACTCAAGCTAAGAAAGCGGGGTTTTTGAAAGGTAACCATTTCATGTCAAGTACAGCCGGGAGATTAAAGTCTTGTAACTTTTGACTTAAATGAAAGTTTGTTCAAGCACTTTTTTTTATGAGTGGCATCACTGACTATTGGATTTCATTGGAAACATTAGAAACCTGAAAAACGAGACACTGCCCTCGGCGGTGCTGTGGGGTTGTCCTCTGATTCTCTGAAGAGAAGCTGTCTTCATCAAGCTTGTACGTTCCACAGACAAATATATCACTGGCTATTTTGCTAGGGCAAAACTCGAGTGAATCGGCAGGAAACCCGGTATCAAAAGCAACCATCGATGGAGGAAAAAACCTGTGACGTCACGAACAGTCTACCTCTTTCCAGAAATGTCGCGCATCACCCTAAAAAGGCTCGAAGTTTCCTTCACGTATGATTGACATAAATGTCTCTCCTATAAATACACCCAGCGATTTGCCATCCATCCTAAACTCTTGATACCTTACCACCATGGCCGCTGAGTACACTCAAAAGGCTGAAAAGACGATAGCGGATGCGCTTCAACTCGCAAAAGATTATTCAAACGCTGAAGGTAATTTGCCTCGAGTGGTTATTATGGGCACTTTACTGATTGCTCAAAAGTTTACCCCGCACATCTTTCATTTGTACTCATCAATGAAGCTGGAATCACCGAGGCCACGTCGCCAAGTGGTCCTTCATCTTTTTCCAATGTACCCTTGTTCCCAGGAAGCATTTCAAGAGCAGGGGGTGATATTGTATGTATTGTTTATAGTCACTCATCACACATAATCACGCCTTTTCCCTCAGAACAATGTGCGACGGTCTTTGCAAAAGCTAGTAGTCCGTTTACCTGCGCAGAGTCCACCACCCGAAACCATTTCGTATAGTGGACCACTCAGAAAAGTTCTTCGCGAAGCACAAAGTCTACAAAAGACGATGCACGATTTCTATGTTGCCCAGGATCATCTTCTTCTAGCTTTGCTTCAAGATCCTTCGATACAAGGCGTCCTCAGGGACAACAGTCTCAATGAGGCGACTCTCAAAACTGCAATTGAACAGATGCGCGGTAATCGAAGGGTTGAATCCAGGATGGCTGAACAGGGCTTTGATGCATTACAGAAGTACGCAGTTGATTTGACAGCTCGTGCAGAAGAGGGCAAGATCGATCCTGTTATCGGACGGGATAACGAGATTAGACGGGCGATTCGCATTCTTTGTCGAAGGTAAAACCATCGCTACACCTTTTGATGAATGCTCTAACCGCCTTTGCAGGACTAAGAATAATCCCGTTCTCATCGGAGAACCTGGCGTAGGCAAGACTGCAATTGCAGAGGGTCTTGCTCAGCGCATTGTCAATCGTGATGTCCCCGCTAGCCTCATTGCGCGACTCTACTCCCTTGATATGGGTGCTTTAATGGCAGGTGCAAAGTTCAAGGGAGAATACGAGGAGCGTATAAAAGCAGTATTGGACGAGGTAGAGAAGGCAGCCGAGAATGATGGTCCGGGTATAATTCTCTTCATCGATGAACTACATCTTATCATGGCTGGACGTGGAGCAGAAGGAGGAGGTATGGATGCCGGTAATCTGTTCAAGCCACTACTTGCCCGTGGAAAATTGCGCTGTATCGGAGCTACAACCCTCGGAGAATACAGGAAATATATTGAAACCGATCCTGCTCTAGAGCGTCGATTCGCTCAAGTTCTTGTTAACGAACCTAGCGTACCTGAGACGATCAGTATTCTTCGTGGTATTAGAGAGAAATATGAAGTACATCATGGAGTTAGAATACAGGATCCGGCTCTTATCCAGGCCGCTACTTTGGCACACCGCTATCTGACGTCTAGGCGTCTTCCTGACTCTGCTATTGATCTGATTGATGAGGCATGTGCAAGGTTAGCACCACTATCTATTGTATATCAAGCTTATGGTTTCTGATCGAGGTTCCTAGTGCTCGTGTTACGAGAGAGACCGAACCTGAGGCTCTAGATCAGCTTCGCCGTCGTAGATTGGAGCTTGAGGTCGAAATTCATGCCCTGGAGAGAGAGAAAGACGACGCCAGCAAAGAGCGCCTTCAGAAGGCCAGAAAACAGTTTGCTGACGTAGAAGAAGAAATTAGACCTATACAAGCTGCATATGAAAACGAAAAGAGACGAGGCGATGATATCAATGACGCTAGGAAAAAATTGGATGAGCTTCAGGCCAAGATGGAAGATGCTCAAAGAAGGTGAGCTGGTAGAGTGTTTGACTGTCGTTGGGCTCATTTTTGTCTAGGCATGATCTTGCAGTAGCCTCTGACCTGCGGTTTTATGCTATTCCTGACCTTAAGATCCGGCTTGAGCAACTTGAATTCCAAAAGGCTGAAGAAGATGCAACGAGAGGTAGTGGTACTGATATCGTCACCCCCGAGTCCATAGCTGAGATTGTTGCTCGGTGGACGAACATCCCCGTTACCCGCCTAGTCACCACAGAAAAAGAGAAGTTACTCAGATTGGAGAATGTTTTGGGACAACAAGTCGTTGGGCAGTCAGGCGCAGTTAAGTCGGTAGCTAATGCAATTCGTTTATCGAGGAGTGGTCTGTCAAACCCCAATCGTCCAGTTGCAAGTTTTTTAATGGCAGGCCCCTCGGGTACTGGAAAAACATTGCTCGCCAAGACGGTATGCATGTCAAAGGCTCTTTTCTGCTTTCTTTCGCTGAAAATACAATTTTAAGCTTGCGACAATCTTATTTGACTCACCAGATGCTATGATCCGTGTTGATGCTTCGGAGTATTCTGAAAAGCACTCGATCTCTCGACTGATTGGATCTCCTCCTGGTTATGTCGGCTATGATCAAGGCGGGCAACTCACGGAGTACATCCGTCGCAAACCATATTCCATCATTTTGATTGATGAGATAGAGAAAGCTTCCAGGGAATTCGTCACTCTCTTCCTGCAGGTCTTAGATGATGGTAGACTCACAGATGGGCAGGGCAGGGTTGTCGACATGCGGAATACGATTATCATCATGACCTCTAACCTGGGAGCAGCTTACCTCAACGATCTTCAGGAGGGTGCCCCTGTCAAGACTGAAACTCGAACGCTTGTTATGGGTGCCATACAAGCCCATTTCCCTCCCGAGTTCATCAATAGAATCGACGACATCATTATTTTCGTCAGTAGTATTTTTAACATAATTTCAGCACGCTGACATCTTGTAGCATTCGCTGTCTCGAAAGGATGTGCTCAAGATCGTAGACATCCGTTTGAAAGAAGTGGAGGATCGGTTGGCGGACAGGAAAATCACACTCGATCTCGATATGGAGAGCAAGAGCTATCTTGTGTCCGTTGGATACTCGCCCGCCTATGGGGCCCGGCCTCTCAATCGTGCCATCTTGTCCGAGCTTCTCAATCCACTTTCAGTCATGATTCTATCTGGTCGTGTTCGTGATAATGATGTCGTGAAAGTTCGTTTTGACGGACCGCACAATAAACTCTTCATTATTCCAAATCACGAGGCAAACACAACAGATGATCTGGGAATGGATGTGGATGACAATATATCTGGTGACGACATTGAGATTGAGGAAATGGATTAACTTGTTTTGATGCCTTCACTAGCAATGTATAACAGACTCTTGTAACAATTGTATATTAGAACAGTGAAAAAGGGTTTGGATTGGTATGTTTTATAACGAGTGGCAGAGACCTAGAGTGATAATAAACACTGTAGGTATACTGAGTAACAAATTCTAGTCCATAATATAAAGTATTCTCACCTCAGAATCACGGAACAAGAAATCGGCACTTCGTCCCGATTCATGTCTCTTTCGTCGATTGGGTGCCCGGAATTTTATCCCTTCTCGACAATAGAGACCAGATTATGTAATAGGCGAGTTGTTGACTGTGTGCAGCTCATATCATCTAGATCAATGCCAGCATTCCCCTGTTCGACACGTACGACATCATCGCCCTCGCCCCAACAATACATGCAACTTTCTCTCTTGCCTGTCTAATTCTCAACCTTCTCCCTACCCACATCATTGCTCTCCCACTCACACTACCTCGCCTGCCTTTTCACATGAAACACACCCTGGTACGAACAGCAATCAAGAGCGGATCCGTGTTTGAGATTAACTATGTTAGAATTCTTGGTGGCAAACACGACTTTGTGACCATGGAAGCAGGTGCAGCTGAGAGCGGAGTTACTGCAAAAAGGAACTGGTGGTCTGCTTCGCGTGAATTTGTGAGAGTGTCCAAGGGCAAGGGGTTCCTTTTATGATGGTATACGGATTATGATGATGGAGATTGTTTTTAGTATAACTATGCTTGGGCTACCCCAAGATTTGGCCCACGCGCTGGGAACAACTATGCTAAATCTCTTATCCTCCGTGGTCGCACGTCTAATGTCCCTTGTCCAACCACTCGACTTTAGTGTACTTTCCCTAGAGACTCGAAAAACGTATAGAGCGGTATTCTCAGAACCAAGGCTGGTCATTCTAAAATCAACTGACGACGTAGTAGAATCAAGTACAAGAGAGACCAATAATCCAACCCAGCATCAACGTCAAAAAAACGTGCTCGCGAGGATGGCAGTGTAGGCCCCAATAATGATCCTACAGAAAAGCAGGGGCGAAAGAAGAAACAAAAGTGGAATAGAGGCTCTGAAGCTACATCATAGCTGGATCATAGCTGGATTTTCTTCACAATCATTCACTTATTTCCTGCTCAATGGCTATCAGTATTTCACTGCAAGCGGGCTGTTCGGCGGTTGTGTAATGAAATATCCAACTTGTTCTAGGATTTGAACTTTGACACCGGTCTGGCATAAATGTTTGTAAAGATAAAGTACTTCAAACAATGTTACCGCGTTTCTGAAATTTGATAGTAGATTACTTATAAGATTCCCACTTTCTCAATACAATGGCTCCTCCGTCCGTGAAAATGTTTTCATATGATCAATCATGCGAAGATTGTAATTCCTGTGAGAGCTAGCTTTCAAATTTTGCAGGGGAGTCTGGTAAATGATTTTATTGCTATAAATATTCTCCGACCGACTAAAGTTTCGCTACATCTACAGGCTTTCTATATACCAATTCCAAGCCTCGTTTCACTTTTTCCGTAAGCAATACACTCTTCCTACTTTTTACTTCCCACAAACACATGAATATACCCTCCCACAGCGGCCGGTGTTTCATTTCCTTTCACAAAAATACCTACTTCATACTGTACTGAACTTTTTCCAATTTTATTGACGCACAATCTCAGTTCAAGTATTTCTGGAAACGATACAGGCGCAAAAAACTTGAACGATATATGTATAATGGGATCAACTGAAGAAATAGCAAGAGACATACATGACAATGCGATTCGACGACTAGGCCGATGAGTGTAGACGTTTGAGAGTCCATCGAATTTGTTTCACCACTAACATTAACACCTGATTCGCTACAGTTCCTGAGAAAATACAGAAATGAAAAGTACATGTTGATGTCATATTAATGTAAGAGTGAGTGCTCGTTCTTGGCGGACTGTGTACGTACACCGCGCTATAAACTGTTGAACCAAAAAAAAAAGAGTGCCCGTTCTTTTCAGACGATGATACCGAATGAATAGCTCCGGAGATCTTCCATTCTCCGATTGATTCCTCGACTGAGGGTAGCACCAGCTTCGCAGAGAGACATCATGACAAATGATCGCTCTTTCCAAAACTTGAAGACCATGCCCACGAGCAGGACAATCAGTGAGCACTCCAGCTCTAGAAATCTCTCCTCCTTCGATTTCTGAACCTTCATCCGGTTGTCAGCATTCGTGACAGGTAATAAAAACAAACTACGTCAAAGAAACCCTCCCATCCATGTGAACGCCCTACCAGATGAGGCAAGTGTGACGATGAGCCTGCGTGACTGTTGAACAACGTACTACGATAACCATGCTCAGTCGGGCTATCCCTCAGCTCACCCGCTCGTTTCGTCGTGCAGCATCTACAGTTACACCTTCAAACAATAGTTCTGCCACACTACCCACCCCCAAGCATGGATCTCCCACCATCCAGCAAGCCCCGAATTACCCAACAACCTGGTCAACCAATCAAGCGCCTCGTCCCGGCCCTGGAATGAGCCCTCGGTTTGAACAAACCAATATGGAGCTTCAGCCCAATCCTTTGAGTGCAATGGAGCTGACTGCCAATGAGCCTGTTCGAATTGTTCATGGACGAAAGGCTGTTTGCGATGGAGGTCTGGTTCTCTTTTGTACTTGATCTTACCGTGGCTGACGGTATCATATCTGGCTGTTCATTGTTGAAATCTGACCTCATCGTGGATCCTGCTTGTTTACATCTGTTGGTAACTTGTTTGACAATTTTAAACGAATCCTTGGAAATGGTGTCTGCGCCCATAATAGGAGGAGGACCCCTCGGTCACCCGAAGATCTACATCAACCTGGTAAGTAGGGTGTACTAGTTTCATTTTCCCTCTCTTTCCATCACACGGATGCTGACGTTTTCGTCTCTGCCCCAGGACCAACCAGGGTCGCGTTCCTGCGGGTATGTCGAAGAGATGCTGCCAGTGTATGTCATGTCTGTCGGACAAGACTCGCTGTGCTGCATTTCTATAACTTTTCAATAAGAGAAAGCTCAGCTGCTGACTGTTATCCATTTCATATCGCTTTCTACCGTCTCGTGTCTGCCTTGGTGGGGTAAATAATTTTTTTCATCTCTATGTTTGGACTTGGACTGGACATTAACTCCACTCAATCATACTCCACCTAATCTCGCTCAATCTCGAATTAATCATTGCCCAAATGCCTCGGGTGCAGTTACTGGTGAGTTCATTTGTCGTAGACTTTACTTCCCCTGATGCTTATTTTATGCTCTTAGTGGTATTCGGTTCGAACAAGCGCCTCACCATCACTAAACCATATCCAATAAATTGTTTGATCTATAATCATTTCCCGATAATAGTTCAAGAAAAGCAATCCTAATAGAGACTTCGACATTGAGCTGTGCCTGAGGCTATCTCACATCTTGCCTTATCAGAGTTAGTGTAAAGATACATAAGTATATGACATGATCTACATCTACTACTATTGCCAGTTTTCCAGCCGCCGTAGTGTAGATAAAGAGGAGAGGAGAATTGTGCAAGTAGGATAATTGGTAAAGTGGTGAAAACAAAGGACCAGGTTCAAGTTTTGTCAAGCAACCAATTAATTTTTGTAGCAATGAGGTAAAGAAATAGTAGCAAAAGTGGCAAGTAACTGTAAAACCTAGAGTGACAGGTCTAGTCGCATTATATGACCAATGAAAGTGCAGTTGAAAAATACAATCTCCTGGGACCTAAAGACGGAAATAAAGCGAAGCCCGGGAGATGAACCGTATCATATAGATGAATGAATGTACAGGTTTCTGATAGTGATTGCGAGGAGAAGGTCAGATATAAGACAACACCTGAAGAATGTTTGACGAACAACCAAGATACTCCCGGGAAAAGGAAATAGAGATAGAAATAGCCATGCAGTCAGAGTGGAAAACAATGAAAACCCTTGAGCGAAGATGGTGCAATAAAATGTATCGGTTATTGTCATGGATGGGATGATGATGATAATTCCTCCGATGGTACAGTAAACGACATGGGCGACATTGGTGGATATTCACCTCCAGCAACAGCCTCCAACTGGGAGAATGGTGGTAGCTTATTAGGCGGTGGTATATTGCTACCAATTGAAGGCGGAAGTGAGGGCTGAACCATTTCACCATGATCATTAGGCAAGAGACCATTTGTACTGTCCCACTTATAACTCACCACTTTGAAGATAGGATTGATGGCAGGCTTGGTGGATTTTGGTGTTTGCCCTGAACTTGGAGGAGAAAATGAACTTGGTGAATGTCCGTACGAACTTGGAGAATGATGTCCGACAGGGTAGTCGTATGAACTGGGCGAACTTTGTTGTCCAGCGACAGTTCGTTGGCTTTGAGGAGCCCACGTAGATGGCGGCAAAGAAGGTGAAAGGGTGGGTGAAAGAGAAAGAGACCCCACTGGCGGAGGAGAAACACTGCCAAGATGTCCATTCGTATTCATACTAGCTTGCGATCGGAAGTCATGTACCAGCTGACCCTCCAGAGAAAAAGAGTTGGATGAGCGAGCAGAAGCAGGAAAGTCATCGACCGCGCGCAGTGACGACATAGAAATCATTCTGCTAATGCTGAATCGACTGGGGCGATTTCGTAGGCGTGACGGCCCTGGATCACTGTCCACAGAAGCGAAGGAGATTGAAGACATTCGACTTAGACTATGTACATCCGATGAAGACATGGAGTGGTCATCATCAAAGTCTCGCCGTCGAGCTTTAGAAAATCGCTCCACCGGTGATCGCCAATTGCCACGATCACTAACGGCAAGTGAATCATTGAGTGACCCGAATCTGCCAGCGGCAGCATCAATGGTCATATTCGTCGAGCCAGCTATGCTAGCGTTGACACTCTGATTCTTACGAATAGGACCAGGCGAGTTTTGCTTCTCCTTATTCTTGAGATACTCCACACGCTGCTCATTACCAGCCTGCCACTCCAGATCCGTACCCACAATGCCTCGCATCATCTGGTGACGCTTCTGAATTACAGCACGGGCCTGTTCACGGTGCCGCTTGTCTGCCAGCTCGCGTCGCTGTTTCTCAGCCTCACGCTGGAGCCGTTCTGCCTCTTTCTTGTTCTTTCGAGGATCATTTCCAGGAGGAGTTGAAACACGAATGGATTTATCTGTACTAGATGATTGCGTGCGCTTGCGTCCCAGAGATTTCGCAATGCCTGGAGCTTCCTCAGTGACAGGTGGCAGATGGGTGTTCCGTTCGCCGAACCACTTCGATGGTTTGATGAAACCAAATTTGCTTGATTTTTGCGGACCCTGTGGGGGTGGAAGGGTTGTGCGATCAAAGTTTGCACGCGAGGGAGAGTCGGTGACCATTGGGACTGGAGGACGACCATTGACACGCAATGGTGACTGAACCGGTTGTCGTGGTGGAGGAGAAGAAGATATATCCATAGGGTAATCTTGGTGAGAAGGCCCCGCAACTCCATTAGCATACAGGTGCGAAGGCTGTGGGTGCTGAATGGGATGATACGGTGCGCGATGTGTAGAAGAAGCATTGAGTATAGAGGAAGATTGAAGGCTCGAGACACTGTGGTGTGATGGGCGCTGAGTAGTCAATCCATTGGTTGGAGGGGAAAGATCCTGCGGCTTGGGAATATTATTGCGAGGATAAATTTCGAGAAGATAGGGGTGTTCCAAGCATTGGCGACTTGTGAGACGTTTACTGGGGTCATACTTTAAAAGATCACATATACAGAGGATAAGCAAAGGGGGAACAGTGCGCTCAAAAAGGGAATGAATATCTTTTGGAGGCGTCTGCGGGCAATCACTCATCAGGCTCAAAGAAGAGATTCTCATGGACTGACGGTACTTACAGGACCAAACCGGAGTCCGCATCGTTCTGCCGCAAGTTGAACACCCTTCGACCACAACCCTCCACCTATCGGATTTGAATTCTCGTCATGATAGTTACTACCAGGATCTCCCATTATCTCACATATACGGTTTATTTGATCCCTATGATCGGAGCCTGGAAAAAGAGGTTTAAGATTGACAAGTTCCGCCATGATGGTCCCCAGTGCCCACATATCCACAGGATTCGAATATTCTTTACTCAGGAGGAGAACTTCGGGTGCACGATACCAACGAGTGGATACATATTCGGTGTAAGGTGGTTTACTTTTGGTCTCACGAGCCAAGCCAAAGTCGGCTAGTTTGATAATGGAAATTACATCCTTCTCTTTTGCTGCATTGGAGGCGGCGATAGGAGAGACAGGGACGTAATCGTGCAGGCCTATAGTTGTGACGAGTACGTTTTCTGGCTTCATGTCACGATGAAAATACCCAGCCGTGTGGATATGGTCAAGGCCTGAGGCAATTTGGCGAAAAATGTCACATACGAGGCCGCCTGCAAGGGCACGGCCCTTGCGAGCCTTGATGAGGTGAAAAAGGTTGCCTTCCATGGACTCAAAGACGAAGTAAAGCTGCCGGGTATCGGGAAGAAGGAAAAAGTCATACAGAGGAATAATGTTAGGATGGAAAGGGATTGTACGAAGAGACTGATTGTATGAGGGGAAAGTCAAAAATATGACGGGCTGAGAAGACCACGATGCGCACCTGGAGTTCCTTGAGTTTCTGACATTCCTCCCAACCTCCTGCCCACTGTCGCTTCATGAGCTTGACTGCCACGAGCCGCTTCCCTGCCCACTCCGGGCGTGCACCTGCCCCACACTGCATTGGTGAGAGCGGTGTATTGGGAGGAAGGGTGCCGTGCCAATCGCAGAGCCACACAGTACCAAAGGAGCCATCGCCGAGACACTTGATGATCGTGTATGAGCGTTTGGAACCTAGAAGGGTGAGGAAGGTAAGGACAGAGAAAGAAAAAACGAACTGGAGTTGGCATTGCCGACGACGAGACGGTCGTTGTCGACAGTGATGGAGGGGACGCCGACGACGACGACGGGAGAGCGTGGAAGGTTGTTGGAGGGATTGTTGCGGTTTTGGTACATGATAGGGCATGCATTGGACTCAGACGGGGGAGAGCATGGCAGATGGAGTATGGCAGCTGCTTCCTGCACTATTCGCTTCCCACGCATTCTGGCTCTTCCATCTCGTAGACTACAATTACATTCCGCTTCTTGCGGCTTTTAGTACGGTACTTCATGGAATAACTTAGACACGCTTTCCCCATAGTGACTCCGCCGAATCACTTCTCCAAGCACCTTCCCTATGTCAATCACCTCGATTTTCTGGCACCGCTGCTGGTTCTCTTGTTGCGGTAATGTGTTCGTCACAATCAGTTTCTCTAGCGAGCTTTCCTCAATGGACTTGAGAGCACCCCCGCTCAGAATCCCGTGCGTAACTATGGCGTACACCTTGCTTGCCCCAGCCTCGGTAAGATATTGCGAGGCAAGACACAAAGTACCACAGGTGTCTGCCATATCATCCACCAGGATTGCAACCTTGTCCTTCACATGCCCCACAAGTACCATGCGAGATACTTCGTTTGCCTTTTTCCGCTCCTTGTGGAAGAGCGCAAAATCGACTCCCAACCGATCGGCAATCGATGTCGCCCTGTTCGTTCATAGATCAATGTACTACCAGGTGGGCCTAGCTTCTGTAAGCCATACCGCTTCGCGCCACCTGCATCTGGTGATACAATGGCCACGTCGTTCAAGTCAAAATGTGTTCGAATGTAAAGGATTGCAGACGGTTCTGCGTACAACTGCCGACAATAAGCCGGAACTGATAGATCATATATTAGGACTTACACTACAACCGCACTTGAGCGAGGTGATCAATGGGATCAAACGCTAGACTCACTTGTCAACTGGAACATCAAAAAATCCTTGAATTTGAGATGCATGCAGGTCCATCGTCTAGATAAATTTATGAGTTCGGAAGTAGCAAACACCAACAATCCTACGACTCACGATGACATGGTCACAGCCTGCCTTTTGAATCATATTGGCAACAAGCTTGGCAGTAATAGGTGCCCTGCTCTTGTCTTTTTTGTCCTGCCTAGCGTAGGGAAACAAAGGAATAACGGCAGTGATTCTCTTTGCGCTCGCAATCTTGCAGGCGTGAATCATAATGCAGAGCTCCATAAGAGCTGTGTTGACTCTACCACAACCAGTGTTTATGATATACACATCATCCTCGCGCACGGACTCCTGAATTCGAACTTGAGTCTCGCCAATGCCGCTTCGAGTGACCTCTGCCTTGGATAGGGGTAGGCCGATGCTACAGGAACGTTGTCAGCCCACTGCGGGTGATGTCAAAAATGACTCATACCGTCTCGCTATGATTTCCGCCAGTTCGGGATGGCTAGTGCCTGTGGGAAGACCATTTTTCAGGTGTCCAGGCGACAAGCCAAGTAAGATACGTACCAGTGAAAATCTTGATTCCACTTCCATTCAACATAGTAGATTAAGCAAGCAGGGTCGCTATGGACCAGTAAAAGAGGTTTCAGAGTACTCTAAATGATAATGTTAGGCAAAATAGATAGAGGAAACTGAACAAGAGATGGCGTGGAGTGGCCGTGGCCGTAATGGGAAGCGGTTTGGATTTTCCGGCGCATCGCTTTGTCACAATCAGTCACCGTTCTCATCCAGCGAGCTCACAAGATTGCCTTTCCCAAACACCTACATGCATGTATTCCATTGCCTCTGCTTAATGTCGTCCTCGTTTTGCTTGAGCAACCAGGCCGTTTCAGGCAATATTCCAACGTAAAACTCCTGTTGCCTCCACCCGCCTATATCATCAAAATTTCTATTTTGAGCCACGAAGTTCTGCAGAAGTATAACAGAAGTGCCGTAATGAATGACTCAATTTCGGCCAATGCCTGGATCTTGCAATTTTTGTATCACACACCTCCTTCTGTTTCGTTCGACGGTGGCGGCGGCGGTGGCAGGCGATAATGATCTTTACTCTAATGACATATCTCCAGATCAGACTCGTTTCAATTGAATCTTTTTTCAACCTCTACTAACGGATGCTGACATCTCAGCCCACCTTCACCTCAGTGGCCACCCTACAGGATATAGATACATGAGACACTTCCGATCTGACTCGACTCATTTTGAGGTTTTCTGGGCCAGAGAGTGCCCCTCCGAACGGCTCCACTCTTCAAAATTAGTCGTGGAGATGATGTTTCTGATACTTAAATACACAACATATCCTTCATATAGGTCAGCGTGACCAAGAGCTTCTGTCCGGTTAGGACCCGTAGAACCATATGAACTGTCGCATGTGTTTAATTTTTCGGCGTCCCTATTTTTATCTCATCGAGGTTAGCACTTAAATGCTGTGCTCTTGATTATCTCAGCAACATGAGGTTCTCCTAAATTTAGTACCATTTGTCTCCTTGACGATGACAACGCCATTGCTAGATGCAGGGTTGTTGTTCTCAGGCTGGGACTCGAGATCATTGTAAAGATGCCCGGCCAATAAACATTCCAGATTCCACTGATCCGACTTCATGAACCACTTTCCTCAGTGGATTAGGTCCCAATGGAGTTTTTGTGTTTGTCTAAATTTTTTATTTTTGATCAACAATCAATAAAGCGGGGCTCGTATACACTCCGCTCATAGTCTAATGTGAGCTACTATGAATACTGGTCAGGAAGGGGGGGAGTAAGTGTAAGGAAAACCATTGCCGTAGCTAATCTCATAAGAAAAATAGGTTGCTGGCAGCCAACCGACATTTAATAGGCTCGAAGACTATCGAGGGAAAAGTAAGACCCGAAACAGATCCAAAGACGCTCTAGATGTCTAGAGGTACTGCATCAAAAGTGAATGCTCCTGGGTGCGCGTTGGGAAATCACCTATGACCAGTCAATTAAGTGGAAGGAGTCGTAGAGCTTGCAGTTCCTGAGGATGTGAGACCGTGTTTCGATAAAGTATAAGCCACAAATTCTGGTCCCAATGAAGTTTCAACATGGATCAACGCTATAAATTAGAATGTAGATAGGGTGCATTCGGGGAATTCCTGCAGGACTCGATTGAAATTCATTCAAAGCCAACGGGAAAAGGAGTTTGGCTCTTATACTTTTGCAATCTCGGCAACACCGACATAACAAGAGACAATCTAGTATCATGAGTGTGAATGGTAACCACCCTGCAGAACGTGTATTGATCAGCATTGGCCTAGTTTATAGAGGTGTTGAAGTTTAAATTCTATCATTATTATCTTTTCCATCTCGTTACTCTAGATACATCTGCGTGGTTACATCCTACAACTACTCAACGATTGGCATTCGAGCCGTAGTCAAATTACCCTGGGCCCAACCTTTTGTTTCCGGTCCTAGGTACATTTTTGTCGCTCTATCTTGTCACTTCCCTCTCTCACTTTTGTTTCCCCAGTGATCGTAATATACTCTTTCTTGATTCGTCCCGAGTCACTACGTAAAATTCAGAGGAGGAAGCGAACCTACAAAGTCTTTGTGTAGGTTCATCGATATTGAAATGCACTGATTCCCCATGCCTATTCATCATTGGGCATAAACTACCCATCCATAATATCTATTCCTGTTGCTCCACTTATCGCAACGTCACATATTGAAATTCCTCTAGGCAACCAACAATCCGATGATGGACTTATAATCGATCGGTGATGTAATTTAATGGTAGTGTTCTGAATCTGTCAAGACATCTGTGTTCACGAATGACAAGAAGACAGATCCAACATGACTTCGACCTTCATTCTTTCCATCCATAGGCCACCATATCAGGATACACAGACAATCGAAGAATGATTGGAACTTGGCAGATTCTCGAACGCCTGGTTCTGTTCGAATTTTCAAAATTGCAGTGTAAAGAGTTATAAGTTGATCCAGACAAATAACATATCAGCAGGTTCATTTGATGTACATGGGTAAACTACGATGTTCGGTCGACACATTGTATAATCTTGACAGTAAAATGATAGGAAGAGAACAATAGATGTCGGCGGAGAGAGATACGAACTAGAGCAATACAAAGCTAGAGCTAGAAGAACACTGATGATCAAAGCATGAAATTATACGGTGCGGAAAATCAACTAAACAAGTCTTGCTCGGGGTGTTCATCAACAAATCAGTATGATCAATGACGAACACGGGAGGATGAGCCATTAGATAACTGGGATCTCATAGTGTTGTTGTAAACCATCGGGGTGGCTTCCAGCTCATATTGGCCGATTAGCTGATGGAGGCACGACTGGGTTGCCTTATGATGGCTGATTTCCGTTCAGGATCGACAAAAGTGTCTGTGCAGTGCTAGCTGGCATTCTTCTTGAAGGGAAGCTGTCTACAGCTGGTGTCGCCGAGGCAAATCGATTGAGACCGGATAGGCTGACCCCGAGTGGAAAGCTGTCCCTAGGTTGAGTTGATGGAGCAGGGAGGGGAGAGGTAGGATTGCAGCCGTGGACATAGGAATGCGGCCGTACTCGGAGACTGGAGGCCGGTCGTTCAAAAGAAGGTATGTTCGAAGGTGCGGGGTGAGAGTGATTCATGACCTGGTTGTTCAGGGCTTGGGCAGTGCCATTATAGATCGCTTGATCTGGATGGGAACGACTTAAGTTATACGGAATTTGCACTGTGCTTGGCAGAAGCTGACGAGATGGAGTTGAGTAGAAGACTCCAGAAAAAGGAATTCCATGTGAGGGAACAGAAGTATGAGAATCTGAGTATGCATTGAGTATCGAAGGTGTAGGCCCTAATGCAGTGGCCCCCTGAACCTGAGGAAGCATTTTGGCTGATTCGTCAGCCACCCTTTCTAGCAAAGCCAGCTGCTGCAATCGCCTGGTGGTTGAAGTGATATCTACCGAGGACTTGGTGAGATAGGGCGAAATGTCGGTTCGGATGGGACAGTATGAAGCTGGGTTGGTAACAGGGCCAGGGACATCAGAATTGCGTGCCTGCCTAGGAGAATATGAAGGTTTATAGCTACTGGTGGGAAGATGGCCGGAGCTACTACCATTAAGGGCAGCGGTAGGTGTGCTAGAAGAATCTCGCGCCAGATCTTGTGACAACATAGCTGAAAGACTTTCTTTGGGAGTCCTGAGCTTTTGATGGCCTTGGTATTTTTCTTCGGAAATTATGTCAGGATCTATATTGCGTACTGAATTTGGAATTGGTGTAGTAGAATCCGCTGGAAGATGAGCAGTCTTCAATGTTTGAGGAACATTGCCAGTTGCAGACAGGGTTAAAGAATTTAGAAGACGTGCAAAATGAGGATCCATATTGTCTGAACTTAAGATACCCTCTGAGAAATCAGTGCTCGTTTCGTTCGTGCTCGGGACAGCTTCATGCCTCTCTGCTTGATTATCTGATGTCTGAGAATCCGACTCTTGGATAACATCCGTATCGGCATCAGTAGCAAAAGCATCCGAAGCATATGCATTGCCTTGAGATGCCATTTTCTTATTCTTCTTCTGACGCCCAGCTCTCCGAGAATTTCGGGGTTTGTGAGCGTTGATAAATGTTTTTAGAGGCCTGTATGGGAAATGTTAGATGTGAAACTAGAAAGGCGGATAGCATACCCTATGAAGGGAGAGATGAGGTAAAATTTCCCAGGAACTTGTTTATTGCGTCTCCACGTTGGCAAGTCTGCAAGGCGGAACCATTCTATACGCTGATGTAGATGATCTGTCAGGAAAATATCAAGTATGCTATGAATGTCACCAACACTGATCTCCTTGCGAGTCTTTGTTTGAAAGGGAAAGTCTTCCTCAACGCCGGAAACGATGAATAATGATATCCTTTGCTCTTTGATAGACAATTCAATGACATCCTCAGGTTTCAGTTTTCCTATTAAATTGTAACCAGTTTCCTCTAGAACCTGAAAAATGAGTTGTGTGGATGAACCAAGAGGCAGAACCGTCAATAACCTACCTCCCGGATAGCACAAGTATGTTTCGGTTCATCTTCGTTAATCTTTCCCTTTGGAAAACCCCATCCCGACGACGATTTCCAGCCTTTTACAAGCACACACTTCCAGACTCTTCAGAAGTAGATTGTTCACGAGAGCGAAATGCTTACCTTATCCCAAGAGCTATTGAGCATGATAGCTCCACATACGGGCACCCTTATCTTATATTGCATGAATGAACTAAAAGCATTTTCATGGTCGCCACTCCACTTCTGCAAAAGTGGACATGCATGAAAGAGCATCGCGGAAAATTTTTTGAGTGGAAGAGAAGGAAAAGACGGATTCTGCTCCCGTATGAAGTCTTCGTAAAACCAGTGTCTAGATACACGGATCAGCTGAGTATTTTGAGTCCTGTAAAAGGGACATACGCTTGCTCCACTTGGAAACATATGCGTTCAAGTGATGCCAGCTCTTCATCTGGCAGATTCAGAATGAACCGACTGAGATATCGTGTCAGTGAAATCCTCCAGATGTATGAGTAGGCATACCTGGAGAGGTCTTCCAACACTTCCTCGTGTGAAGCATCTTTATATGAAAATCGTGCTTCAGAAGCAGAAGGATTGATTTCAGATGACGAAGACGCCATAAGCAGAAAGAGAGATGCGTGAGGGTTCGCCACCCGAATAATGTGTTGGTAGTAGAAGAGTAAGCAATGTCACGTGGAAATCGCCGAAAAACAGGCGCTACATAATGTACATGAATAGCCATAGATTAATTCAGGATACTGCCTAGAGTACACGCGAAATATCAGAAAAGTCCGAAAGAAATTAGAATCGATTATTAAACCAATTATTTAAAGCCCATCCGCCTCGCATATTCTCGTTCTTCCTCTATAGTCAGGCGATCAGCACCCGACCAATTCGCTGAACTAGTGCGAGCGCGGAAGCGGCTTGTCCTTGCCTTGAATAACTCTTCCATTCGAAGAGGGCGGATGGCTCCAAAGATGTCGTCTGGATTGATCGTGCTCTGCGCTTCAAGAGCTTGTAGGAGTTCAGGAGACTGGGCCCATTCTGGCGGGTTGAACGTCCGCGGTCGACCCTCATCCTCGGAATCGGAATATTCACTGTTCACTTCTGGCAGTTCGATACTTTCGCTTGGTATATAGGCCTCGGCTTGCATTGCTGCTTTGGCCCTGGCGGCCATTTGAGTCTGGACGATCAGGGAGGGTTGTGTGTGTTCTTCTTCCATTTGCATGGCCAGTTTCTGCTTTGTTTTACCCTTGGCAGGAATGGCGGTTGGTACTTTCGACATCTTCTCAGCAGGCTTGATTGTAGATTGAGATGATTGTGAAGTATTGAAGGCTGCAGAAGAGCTGAGTGCGGTGGCCTGCTTAAGGGTTGACTTGAAGCCCGTCTTTTGGAGAGGTATCTGCTTTTTAGGTTCTAATTTCTTATCTGGCTTGTCCGAATTCATCTTCCGCTTCTTTGTGATCTCATCGTCCTGTGAAGAAAGCTTAGGATACTCAACAGGTTCATCTGAGTGGATATGCTTACTCTCTTGGACGATGTGCTCACAACTATAGGTTTGAGTGGCTTCTTCTCCATCTGCTCTTCTCGTTCCCGCTTCCGTCGCTCCAACTCCTTGGTTTTGCGTCCTTGTTCTTGCTGACGTAATTTCTCTTCTTCGGCCTTGCGTTGCACGACAAGTTGACGGCGATTCTCCACCTCTTTCAAGCGAGTGGCCTTCTTATCGTCGTTCTCTTGTTGCTGTAATACAATTTTCGTCATTTACCGACTGTGATTTCGTGTGATGGAATGCGGACCTTTTTAGCAGCAAGGGCTGCCATCTGCATGACTTTCTTTACCTCTGGTTTCCCCTTATTGCTCGTTCCAAGTGCACTGCTCGAAGATTTGGACGCTTGGCCAAAGAAGCCAATTTGAGATTCGGAAGATACAGACGAAACAAGTGTATTTCGAATTTTATTGTTTCCAGGCTGCTGGATGGTGAGGTCAAATTTCGAGTTCATCTTAATCGCGCACCTGCACAGAATTTGCTTTACTGAGGATAATCTCCTCAAGCTCATGGCCTGCGTTAATCCCCTCTTTACCAGCACTGAAATCATCCTGTTCGATATCCATATCCTCATCGGATTCCGCCGGTATTGATTGTGCTTCACAGGCTTGACCTTCCCCTGGGAACTTGCTGTCTTCTGGGTCAGGACCGGTATCAGCATGCTGACTCTGTGATGGAAGAGTGCTCCGTGTGAAACTATCCTCTTTACTTTGCCTGCCGAAGGGCCAAGGTCTGTCATGCGATAACTTCTCGTCGATTGGCCAGCTATCGTCATCATCAAGCGCGTCCAGCTGTTCTGGGCCAGATAATTGGGTGATAAAGGCATCTGAGTACTCCACTTCTTGGGTTTTAGGTATCCATGCCTCTGTATTCCCGCGATTATGAAAGAGGTCATCGGATTCCGTCTCAAGGGTTGATAGATGAGTGCTCAAGGGAGGAACCTTGGTCTTGTTACCAAGATGCGACTGGAACAAGGGTGAGATTCCTAGTTGCACGGCTGGAAGCTTAGTGAATGCGCCAGATGGAGGAATGAAGGCAGAGCTTGTTTCTTTGAATGTCGGTGAAATAGGAAGTGGTCGGGGGTTGGGGATGGGAGGAACGAAAACCGGAGGCGGCTTATCGAAGACAGGGCCCACCTTCACGGCAACAGCCTGTGAAGGTGGTGAATGAGGCGGAGTTGTTGAGATGCTCTCGTCATTTGCAACTGTAGGGGCGCTATCATTAGGATTGAATTGAGGCGTGGCAAATACAAAGCCTCTGGATTTGTCCTTGCCCTGGTCTCCAATAGGAGATAGATCATGGACTTTCAACCAATCTTGCCTTTCCGTTGGCTGGGCTTTTCCCACTGGTATTTGGTCCACTGGCACGTCAACGGCGGCGTCTGAAGTTGAGTATTTTGTCGGGGCTCTTTCCTGACGTTCGGCGATCCTCGCCTCTGCTTTTGCTCGTGCTTCGACAAGAGCTGCTGCCGCACTTTTAGGGACTTTGTCACCGAGCTTGTCATTACGGGCCCCTAGACCCTCTACCTTTTTTTTAAGAAGGTTCAGCATATCATCTTGTTCTGACTCCGGAAGTGTTTCTTCGACCAGTTTGGAATCAGATTTCGGAGAAAAGGCTGATGCAAATTTCGTGGGAGCAGTTTCTTCTTTTTGTTGTTTGAATATTTTTGATTTTCTCTCTTCTTTCTTGATATCAACCGAGCCAGTCAACTCCCCACTATTACGCTTAACTCCAACAAGCGCTGCATTGGTAATTGACAAATTATTCGCAACAGATTTCTTGGGTATGGTCTCCATTGCTTTGGCTTCACGGGCTTTCATGAGCCATGAAGTACGTTTTCCCATATTTGTGTTTCCCGGTGTAGCAGTCCCCAGCTGACCACTGCCTACAGGAGTTTCTTTTGTTGTTCGCATAGATTTCCGCAGTAGTATCGGCTCAGGTAGGGTGGGGAGCGTAGATAATACACTTTTTCGTGTAGACAGTGGGGGAGAAAACGATTTTGAACCAGAATCACGAAGGGGAACGGTCAAATCAGCGACCGCAGGTACCTCAGCTCCCTTGATTTCTTGGAATGTGGGAGCCATGGGCAGCTCTAAACCATGGGAATTATGATCCGGACAGTGCAAATCAAGGTTGGACATTCTGTCATCCTGAGTTTGGGTCTGAGTCGATGTAATGTTGTCAGTTGACATCTGAACTGTTTGAATCGATGTCCGGCTACGTTCAGTTCCTTCGTCATCTTCGATAATGACAGAGAGCTCGAGGGAGGGAGAGATCACAGGCTCATTAGGGACAAATTTTGTTTCTGAAGAAGAGGATATTGTCACAGATTCGGGAGAAATGAGTTCAGGGTCTTGTTCGGAAACGTCTGATTGATTTGCTGTGTTGAGCAACATCTGCGTAGAGTTACTAGAAGGGACAAGTCTTTCTGTTGTGTCATCGACATTGTCCACCTAAAGAGGAGATATTATTCATATTGATCCTGGCAAAGCGTATGGGAACCTGACCTCCAGCAAAACAGAGACGGCCTGCATCTTTGAACCCAATTTAGGCTTCCTTGATATAACCTTCTTTCGCCCTGGAGTCTTCACCAGTTCAATCAATGGACTGCCATTTACTTCAGTTCAGCTTGGCATCCGCTAACAGTGGACTCACTCCTGTTTGACTTCGGAAAGGATATTGTCGAGATAATCATCGAGGAAAGAAAACCCATGTGTCTGCACCTGCTCTTGGAATAGTTTACGGCCAGGGTCGCTGACCATACTGTGTCGCATATAGTTTGCCCATTCTAGGAGACCTTTTTGGGTCATAGTGTTGATTCTTCAATGTTGGGGAGAGCTGTACCGCGTCTATCACATGACCGTGACTGCCATATAAAGTACATCAGTAGTCTGAAAATTCAAGCTGTTAGTTAATAATACATTTGTAATACACTTCTGACATAGTGCTGGGTACTTTCTGCTCCACAATCTGGCACAATATATAACCTGCGATGCGTACATGAGACTCTTGCTATCTCCGGGTTTTCACAATGAATGAATCCCTTTCTTCCAGTTTACCAGAGCAACCTGGCACAGATTCTGCTCCGACAACCGAGAATACTGGGCAATATAACGATGCTCAGTTACGTGAAATATATGAAAACGAAGAGATCGAACGCTTCCTTCGTTTGTTTTCTACCGTATGTCAACCCAGTGTTTACAAGAATTGAATTAATCTTCGATTATCCAGTATGTGAACGAAGTTAAAGCTCCACGTCCCGTTGACGAACGTTCTGGACCGTCTACCCTGCCCGAAGATGAAGGGGAAATAACGACTTCCGAAAATGATGAACACACCCGAGAGTCAGCCGAGGACCAATCACATTCTTTCAAGAACATGTCGGATGTAGTGGCACATGTAAGGTTTCACACTGATCCGTGCAATTTGTTGCTTAATCTGCTTTCCATCCCAGCGTTTTCTCCTTCCATTTCTCCCTCCCTTGAAAAACTCCCCTCAAGAGTTTACTCTCAATCGTTTCAAGCTTGCATCTCAACGTGTTTACTTGGCAATAGTTCCACATTACTTTCCTTTCCTCATCAACTTATATCGACTTGCGAAATGGCAAGACAAAGAACAGAGCTTGCTTTTTTGTGCAGTAAGTTTTTATCCGCTGATTTTTTTTTCTCCAAAATATATATTGATCGATACAGGGTTTTTGGATTATTTGGTGGCTGGATCTTTTGTCAGCTGCTTTCTTCTTCAATTTGATAATTATTTTGCTGAAGCATCGATTTCTCCCTTACCCGAGTCAATCCCAACTGAGGAGGCATCGTGAAGAAATCTCTTATGCTGATAACTTTAGTGAACAGTTATCACGTCGGTTATCATCTCCATCTGTTTTCGGACCACGAGATATGTGGCGTTTTGGTCGACTTCTCATGTTTTCTTCCAAAGACAAGAAGAGAATTGTCAAATCAAAAGCCCATTCTAGTCCTCAGATCGATTCGAACAACCAAGAGTTAAACGAATCCACTGTACCCGAGGACAGCGAGCCAGATGAGATCCGGGAAATGAAGCGCCTGGGTCTTTACCTCATGAATGAAATGGCAGATTTTCATGAAAGAATCAAGAAGTACAGTCTCCCGTTTCAGGATTTCTCTCGAGGAACTCATGGCTTCTAACAGCGTTTTTATCTGGAGAAAGTCATCCAGTTCATGGACGTATCTTTGCGTAAGGCACCATGGAACTTCTGAATATCTAGTTGCTCAATTATGATGTAGCTTATCTGTGTTCTGTTCCTTGGATCGATGCTGACACCAGCAAAATATGTGCTAAAGGCAATATCAGGCACTTTGGGATTTGTGTTCTGGCATATGGTACCAATCATCCTAGCACTGTCACCGGAGGAGAGGCTTCGGTGATTTTACTCATCAATTATCTGTCGAAAATAAGATGCTTATCGTTTGTAGTTTGCCACCTCCAATGTTGGACGTTCCCACCGATGCAGACTTTGCCATGGATTTGATATCCCAACGAGTAGCTACAGGTCTTGAAATCAGGCCCACAAAACTTGCGAAAGAGAAACAAGTATATTCAGAAGCTCCTCTCACCGATACTCATAGATCATCGGTGGTTGGAGAACACATAGATGCCACCATCAGTCAATCCAAGGTTATGACAGGTCACATAAAGGGTATGGATAAGGCGCTTGATGCAGGGAGAAGCTTACTTCAAGGTGGCAAACAATTTATCAAAGCACAGGTAGATTTGATAGTCATGCTCTCGCTCCATCACATCCTCATAAATTTTTAGGCTGGCGAGCCAGAAGATGACACACCATCGTTCAGAAATTTGGTTAATCCATCGGCCACTACGTACAGTATGTTTCAGCTTTTCCAGGAATTCCTAGACCTGAAATAAATAGCATATCCTGCCCAACACTCCACTGGTCCTGGGCTTATTACCTTGACGCCGACGACGTTTTATTTCTCGCCTATGACGTCGTCGCGGAGTCGACTCACTATATCATTGCAAGATGTCACAGGTGTCAAGAAAGCTGGTGTACTCAAGGGACTGGAGATCGTCTGGTCAGCGCCGACCATGGATGGCTACAAATATGAAAAAGCAGAGAAATTTAAATGGATCAACAATCGCGACGAGTTATTTGCTCGTGTGATCAGTGCAAACACCAGCATGAAGTGGACAAATGTACGATAGTTTACTTCAATCAACTTGTACCGCGTGTAGTCCGTGAGTCTGCCTGACAGACTATCCGTTATCACGGTTATGCGATTATCTTGAAAAAGTCCTCGGGAAAGCTTATTTGGGTGGACTGACAGGTGTCAAACGATTCATAAATTTATTCGAGAAACATTTAATTCATTCAAGGCCGCAACTTGTTCTTGAACAAACTTCTCATCTGTGCCTTTTAAATTCCCATACCCGTCTACTTGAGATTGGTCGAATGTTTTTTACCCCTGATTTACTCACTCGACGGGACAGTGGATTTGGATTGTTATGGTATGTGAGAATTAGTCTGCAGCGCACCTCCTTCTTAACAGGCCGGAGGTTGGCGGCCACCCTAGGGTCGAAAACGGCTTTGAAAAATTTGTCAAAAAAATCTGTCATGACAGCCAACATCACTCAACTTTGCGACCTCATTGCTGAACCTATGGAACCCTTGGCATTAAGGTTGTCTAGTAATTTAATGTATGGTGTTGTTCGGTAAGTCAGTAATTGAGGGTCTGTAAAATATGCGTGGATATATGCGTATTGGTCAGGGTATACAAAGGTATGACTAGCAGACGCGTCTAATCAAGCTACTGATCGATTATGGCACAGTCAAGCAAGATATATTTATGACGGACGTGAATTCATGCGTAAATGCGCTTAAGAAAATGGTACAAGAAATGCAACAACATGCTATAGGCGGAGACGACTTACTTTTGGTTCAACCCACCGCCCGGTGAGGATCCCATCATCTCCCTAGATTTAGGAGAGGATTCGGCGATTAATGGTAGTATAGTCCTCACACGGTCACAATTCAGCAAGATCCAGATTCAGGCCATGTCATGATACTCGATGCTTTATTTTCAGTAAGTAGATATTGGGGATCATAAGACAAGCCTGATTTAACACGAGCAGGGGTGGGACGATACGAACGGTATAGTGATTTGAATGAACCACCAAATGTAGCCACTCATCCACCAACCCTGTGAGTAGATGCGGAAATCACGACGGAGAGTGACGAGGAATTCAACCCGAAGGCAGGACAAAGAAAAAAACTCAAGGCAAAACCGGCCAAGGAATCATTGGTTGAGACGGCTCGCCAAAATGTGCATATCCTTAACGAACACCATGACCTTCTGGTGTCGGGTTCTCTTGAAAAGTCCTTCGAGGATGTCTACGGGTCTGGACAATTTGACCTGTCTTCGTCCCAAATAGCCGGTGACTTTGTATTTGATGACAACTTCCTTGGAGCACCAGATGGTTTTAACCTAGCTGGAGGCTTGGCAGATGAACTAGCCAGGGAGCTCGGCTGGGAGATGGAGCCCGTTGTTATTGCGTGAGTATCGAATATAACTCTTCAGACATCGATTGATTTAATCAGTGACCATAGGACCGACATGATGGATTTCCACTCAACCCCAGATAACCTGAACATCCCCATAGATTTTACCAGTTTAGATTTACCCTTCGACGTACAGTCTAATATTAATCGAGCTCCTGCATTTTCAACACCGAAACGGATGGCTCATGAAACGTCCGCACATGTGTGTATCTCTATTTCACCCTTGATTATTTCCAACTTCAACTACATGTGCAGAGTGGCAACAAGGAGAATCAGGCGACATGCACACCATTAGTTGAGAACCGAGCCAATTCCGTAGCATCCTTTGCTAGAGCATTCCTCTCACAAGACCTGATACAAGGCGAAGAAACGAGGCAGCCATTGGTGGATATTACCAACGGCAAACAACCCAACAATCAACTCCCAAGGAAGCGCAAAAGAGCAAGACTTTTGTTGGACGCAAGGACTGAATTAACGGACGATGAACTTAAAGTAAATCCATACTTATCACCTTTGCTTCTGAGAAGTGATCAATGTGTTTCAGGTTGCAAGAGTAAAGTACCTAGAGAGCCAAAAGACATTTCGGAAAGAGATAGCCCTGAAGAAGATGGAGAAAAATGCAAGTAGAATGATTGATGACCTGATCTGGGGGGTGCCTTGTGGACGTGAGTTACCGAGATGCAGTAGTGTATCCCAGCTGACATTTGGCACCATCCTCCAGTTAACACAGAACCCTTGATTCGTTTTTGGCAGGACAGCTTCAAAGTACAAGTCCAAGCGAGAACCAACAACATTGAAGTCCACACAGATGAAGGTCTGCCCTTGTGAATTTTGTGTATTTTCGCACTAAGACCTGGCAGAACATCCTAAAAAACGAACAAGGAGGGAAGCAGCGCATATCAGTCCGAACGACAGAGTTGACACTGCTCCTCACCAATGTTTTGATATAGATTTCGCCATGGATCATAGCCCTGACATGGTCTGTAAAATTTATAGCGAGGATCGGAGACTACATTTAGACATTCATCCCATCAGGCCTTATTTCGTGGAGAAAATGATGGTGAAAGAAGATCGTCAGAAGTGAGTCTGGTAGCATTGTGATGGTTCAATATCAAGTCACAATTGCACATTGCAGGAGCCTGGTCAAGGACGCCGACAGTCTCGCGGGTCTTCCGGCGCAAGAGGAAGTCAATTTGACATCGAGGCAGAAACTCAAGATTTCCTTGGTTCGCAAAAGTCTATGTTCCCTTGGGATAATGCTGGGGCAAGCTCTTCAGTTGGAGGTCATTTTTTCAGTGATCAGGTTGACTTCGCACAAGTCGACATTAGACTACGAAGTGGCTCCTTGAGTAGGAAGGAAAGTCCATTGTCCAAGGGAAGTTCGATGCATCGTAGGAGCCGAAGTGGGAGTCTCCTAGCCGGTATCGGTGGTATTTCTCCTGCTATTCACGGATCCCGGAATTTCGATCCCGATCCTGCGATCAACAGTGAGCGGACCGACCTCATTGCACGGTGTGCTTGCCTGACCATCCAATACATGAGCTAGATAATGCCTCTGACATTGAAGAAACTCAGCGATCCGACGCTGCGTTAGTCATATTAGAGAAGAACTCCTTTGATTTCTTGGAGTAAGTGAGGATTATTGCTTGTTCGAAGATGTGTTGACAAATTACAGGTATGCGAAGATGCAGCATCAAGCTAACCCGAGTGAGGAACTCCGATTTGATGCCATCGTTCCTCCTATTACAAGCACAAGGCATGTCGCATCAGCAGGGTTTTATCACTGTCTGGGTGAGAATCTCCATTTAGACCGCATCAAGCTCTGATCTGGTACGAATAACGTAGTTTTGGCGACCAAGAACCTTTTGAGATTGAGCCAGAGGGAGTCGTATGGCTCCGTGGCAATCTCTATTATCTGAACGCCTGAGATTACCCCGATTAAGAGTCGATATCAGGATCAGTTTCGAGTACTCATTGTAAATACCATGTGGAACGATGAGTGCTGTCACGAATTGACTACCGCTATCTATCTCGCTCCTATCATAAAAACATTCAAAAAAAGAATAAAAAATTTAAAAGAAAAAATTCACGCAGACATTCTATCTTTTGTTGACGATGGTCTTTTAATTTCACAGGAGAAGAGTTATGACTTATCTTCTGCATTTCTCTTCAGTAGTTACAACATGATTTCAAAGATCCTCACAGATGCAGGTCTCGTCATGGAACACAACAAATCTGAAGTATTTCACTTCACCCGAGCCCAAAACCCCCCTAATCCCCCCATTAATCTCACATCAATTGGGGGCCCCATACTCTATCCCAAACCCATATGGAGATATCTAGGATTCCTTTTTGACCGAAAACTCAACTTTCATCACCACGTACATCACTATGCGACCAAATGCCTCTCGACACTTAATGCCATGAAAATGCTGGGCAACTCCTCAAGAGGACTCTTACCAACACAAAAACGCCTCTTGTATAGGACTTGCATCGTTCCAATTGCTTTATATGGATTTCAACTATGGTTCTTTAAAGGAGCCCCAACGATCAAAAACATTACAGAACTCAAGAAAATGCAATGAAGAGCCGCACTATGGATCACAGGGGCCTTTCACACGTCTCCTTCAGAGGGAGTTGAAGCGATAGCAGGTCTCATTCCTATCAACCTCCACCTTAAAAAGCTCAATGGACAACACTATCTCAGATACGCAACCACACCGGCATCTCATGCTATCAATTCTCTCCTCGATAAACACCAAAGCAAAAACCAAAATCAACACAAGTTTGCATTAGCCAACCTCACCCAAAAACAAAAAATGAAACTCAAGAGTCCTATCAAAGACATCAGTGAAAGACTCAATGAAATCAAAGATGAATTTGACCCATTTCATATTCTTTTTCATCCTAGTTTGCGATTAGTAGATCATTTCTCTAGTAGAATACTTTTTCACTCCCCAACGTCATCTAGCGACAAAGCGCTCTTTGATCATTCTTTGAAACTTAATCTGGTGTTCAAAGAAACTCAAAACTCATCCAAAGACATAGCCGTTATCTCAGATGGCAGTGTCAAAACAGTCGGGTCAGCCACAGCTATAGCTCACATTTGGAAAGACAACAAAGTTATCACACAACTCAAAGCGCACGCAAACAACATAACCCCACTAGAAGCTGAATTAATGGCTATACACATAGGCCTTACACGTGCTCTTGAGGACCCAGAGGCACAACAAGTCCTTATCATCACTGATTCAATTGAAGCAGGAAAAAAAATCATCTCATCTGGTGACCAACACCTGCAAAAGTCCATCATACCCATTGTGGAAAAAATCAAAGATTTCCTCAGCAAAGACAGATGTAACTCCATTCACTTTTGGCATTGTCCTAACAAACTAGAATGGCCCAGACACATTCTAGTCGACAAAGAAGCCAAATCAGCCCATCCTCTGCCTATACTCCCAGATAAAAATTTGTTTCTATTTAGCAAAAAGAAAGAATGTGACCTCATTCTCAAATCATGGCAGAAATCTTTCAAAGATAGCAAAAAGAAAGGACAGCTATTCCTCGACTTTGAAGATGACAATGAAAGAGTCATTAAACCGACTTATGCCAAGGGAGGTTTGTGGCTACCACACATTGGGATATCAAACTCCATCTGTGCAAGATTCACTCGCATGATGCTTGGACATGCACCCATAGGAGAATATAGACAAAGATTCTTCCCTAACGCCTCAGTTCAATGTCCGTGTGGAGAAGTAGAGGTCGAAACAAGAGAACATATTTTCATGCAGTGTAGGAGATACGACGCATCTCTCCGCCCGAGAGATATATGCATTTCAAGCTTTGTGGAGTTCATCACGGGTAACCCGACGTCGTTCTGTTTTGATAACGGCTAAGATATGGCTTGAGTAATCACAATAGCTAAACACATTTGTCACCAGTATGCATTCGGTTTCTTTGTCACTTTCTTCCTTTTCTTTATATTTAAGTAGGTACAATGTATCTACCACGGCCTGCCTACGCGCTCCGTGTAATAAATCGTTGATTTAAAAAAAAAAAAAAAAAAAAAAGTCACGAATTGACTAGTGTCACTTGTGTCACCCATCTTGTAGGCCTCCAGTGGTTGGTTTCTTGTAATTACTTCTCAAACTGTCCGATGTCTTCTGCTGTGGCTGCCGCTAAGACCTACCTTTCTAGTGTGGACCTTTCCAAGTATGATTCAGAGCAGTCCCGTCTGATGCAAGAACGGTGTATTCTGGTTGATGAATATGACAATGCTATTGGTGCTGTTGACAAGAAAACTTGTATGTCTGAATTTTTCCCCCAGGTAACCGCTTTATAACCACATTTAAGGTCATCTTATGGTGAATATCAACAAAGGACTCCTTCATCGTGCATTCTCTGCCTTCATCTTCCGCCCTTCGGATGGGAAACTCCTTCTTCAACAGCGCGCGTCCGAGAAGATCACTTTCCCAAATTTGTGGACGAACACATGCTGTTCGCATCCTTTGGATGATTTTGAAGAGGAGAAGAACGAGAAAGATCAACTAGGTGTCAGGAATGCCGCGTCGCGAAAGCTAGAGCATGAACTGGGTATTCCAAGGCTCCAGACAGAGGTTGATGATTTTCAGTATCTCACTCGGATACATTATCTCGCTCCTTCCGATGGTGTGTGGGGTGAACATGAAGGTATGCCACGGAGTTGATTGTAATGGAAGAAACTGACGTGTGTTTTTTCATTCCTCCAAGTTGATTACATTCTTTTCCTTACAGCTGATGTCACCGTGACGCCCAACAAAAATGAAATTCGGGATTACAGGTACGTGAATAAAGTAGAACTCCAAGCGATGTTTGAAGATCCTTGTATGTATGTTCCCAAGCGGCTTGTTGATTTGCTCAAAATTGCCATAGCAATTTCGTTTACACCTTGGTTTCAACTGATTGCTCGTAACTTTCTTTTTGGTTGGTGGGATGAACTTTACAGGCGAAAAGACGGTCAGGGAAAGGTTATTGCCAAAAATCTTGCTGGTTTTGTGGATGGATCCAAAGTTATAAAGATGGTCTAAGCGTGACATGGAATGATAAATGACGGTCTTATTGGAGTACATAGATTTTTGGAAGGACTTTGTAATTCAAGTGGGAGTGTGACCTTTAAAAACAAGCAGCTCCCTTCGAAGACGCACACCCAAGGGACCGCGTCGGTACAGTGGGATTGCGGCGTCAAGATAGTACCCAAACTCATCTATTACTTGAAGGATCTGCATGAAAAATAGTTTAGGGCTCAGGGCCCTTGATTCTACAGGCAAAGATTATTGTCAAATCTATTTCGTTGCATCCATTACTTACTATCAATGCGCCATTGAGACTGCTTGAGTTCAACAGTTTGTAGGTCTCCAGAGGCACCAAGGTCGAGAGTAACATTCCCTGGTAGTATGTCGCGCAACCTTGGGTTCAGTCCTATATTGATTGGATCTGGAGCTTTGATAAGTGTGAACTTTTTGCCTCCAGCTGAGAGAAAGCCTAAGAAGAAGTCGGACATATCGTCACAGCTTGCAGGTTGAAATATCAACTGAGGGGTCTAAAAGATTCAAGTTAGTGGACCAGTACTCGCCCTACCCAGCTACATACAGAGGTCAGGTTGAAGCTAGTTTGGAACGAATATCCCTGTGTGCAAAGGTGAGATCTTGCTTTTATTTTGGATAGAACTCGTTTACTCTGGCAGAACAAAGACGGAAAAGCCTGACGATTATATCGTATGATCTAGATAACACATTGTACAAAAAAGTTACAAAGTGTACAGTATAAATATAAGTGTACCCACGTGCTTGTATGAGGTCCGGCCAGATCCCAGGGGTCATCATTGAACCTGACAATAGCGGTGTAATTGACAACTTCTGATGTCGCTCCAGCAGGCCACAAAGGCCAGATTGTTTCCTGCATTTCCTTGAGCGCTAGTGTCGATATATTTCCCAATTGTAGTTCGTTGAAACCATGAAATGATATGAACAGACGATCTAAGTTAGCATGGTTAAAGCACACAGCGTTCCTCGAAAGGATTACACTTCCTCACGAGCATAATTCGAACTGGGATCCCCAATAATTTGGCCAGTGCCGTTTGTGCTTGGTCTTGCATTTGAATGAGTTCGAATCCGGTGAAGAGTGTTCTCAGGTCGAGAGACAGAATTTGTTCGTGACCTCGAGAGACCGTGCTCGGTAGTTGGGAAGGCAGTTAGAGTGTTAGTTTTTTTGAGAGCAGATTTCAGCGGTTGGGTGAGAGTGACAGCGGCTATCGTCTTTGCACGACGATGCTTTGGCTTCTTGTGCGCTCGAGGAGTGGCAGGTTCTTGTTGTGCTTGATAAGGGGCGAGATCAAAGCCAGAAGGCGGGGGTCCGAGAGGTATAAAAGGACCTGGATAAGGGGTATATCCGCCATTACTGGAGCCAGGAGGAGGCTGGGGGTATACAGGCTGAGACTGGGGTAGATATACAGGCTGCTGCCAGTAGGAGTATTGTTGCTGCTGTTGTTGCATATCAATTCATAAGATTGCAATGAGGCAAGCCTTCCTTTTATAACTCTGATATTCCAAAAATACCATTATACACGTGATCCAAATACTCGGTGCGCTAGTGACCCTGGTCGTTTTCTTGTTCCCGATGGCATCTACCTTCTTCACTTGGCTGCGTTCACCAGCAGCACGCGAATATTTTTTCAGTGAGCTCAACCACCAAGAAGAATAGTTTTCCATCTCAGCTAACTTGTTCCAGGTACACATTTCTGGGGACCAGTTCGTATGCTTCTTTTCGAAGCTTGTTTTCTCGGTCATAACCAAGCAGTTCTAGGTCGCCAACTGGGGTCTTCCCCTAGCTGCTATTGCAGACCTGTCGAAGGATGAGGAAATGATCTCAGGAACGATGACAACCGCTCTTGCCTGTTACTCGTGCGTCTATTGAAATAGTCACACATTGGCTGGTCTCTGACTCCTCCTTCAGGATGGTTTTTATGCGTTTCGGTAGGTACAATGTTCCTTCTTATTGGATCGAGTCTCATTTTTTTTATCTGCAGCATGGAGAGTCCAGCCTCGCAACTATTTGCTCTTCGCTTGCCACTTTACGAACGCCACGGCCCAGTCTATCAACGACGCACGTTTCGTCAAGTACTGGCATATGGGCGGGCGTGAGGAAAAATTAGGCCTTTCATCATCAACGTCATCAACAAAGGAAGGTGAAGTCACGAAAGCAATCAAGGCTGCACATGAAAAATCATCCAATAGGACATAAATCTTTTCCAGGATCTCTAGTTACCTCATCATCACAGTTGTGCTCATAAATACAAACTTATATATATACCGTGGTCAAGCCATACGTTACCAGAATCCATCATCATCGCCTCCTTTCTTTTTGCCCTCCTTCTGTGTAAGTGCTTGTTTTCGATACATCTCTGCGATCTATCTCTATGAGTCACAAGCTGGAACGGCTTTGTCGGATGGCTCACCTGATCAGGTCCCGTTGCATCATCGGCATTCTTATCTTCTCGGACTCGAATAAACCGAGGAAATCGCAAGGAAATACCTCGTTCTTCGACCTATGAATCCGCTTTCAAATCCCATCTAGAATGAGAACTTTCAGATAGAGCTTACCAGTCCATGAGCAGCAGTATAAATGGGGCTCAAACTCAGGTCGGCCGTCAATACCTCCCACACAACCTTGGGTTCAAACCAAACATCAGGTTTGGCACCACCGATGTTGATGTCGCTGGGGGCTTTCTCTAGTTCGAGTGGGTTCAGTTCTTTATAATGAGATTGAAGCTTCTCATCACTGAATCCAGTACCAATTTTGCAAATTGTTTGATACTCCTCTGAGTCTTCATCATAACATGCCAGAAGGAATGCGCCATAAACGTTAGTTCGCTTTCCCTTTCCGTAGTACCCACCAACAACTACTAAATCCAATGAATCTCCGATGCCAGCAAGATAGTCCTTTTTGAGCTAAAAGTAAGCGTTTCAACCACTTCTGATCGCGTGGTATGCAAAGGGTTAACCATACCTTCAGCCAGTTGACACTACGCCGACTTGGTTCATAGAAACTGCCATCGCTATCAAGCATTTTGACCATCAGTCCTTCACAGCCGTCTTTGACACTCCCCTCAAGGAAAGACTGGATTTCCTCCGTAGATTCGCCATCAGACGACTTGGCAAAGCCAAATTCGCCGGATATGGGCTGAAAGTGTTCGTAGAGGAGTTTTCTTCGTTCCGAGAGAGGTTTTTGTAGAAGAGACTGTGCCAAGCATGAATCAAATGCGGTTCAAGTTGACAAGAGACTATTACCTCTCCGTTCAAATAAAGGAGATCGAAAGCAAACAAACACACTCGGACTTGAATGTCCTCCACCTTAACATCTTTGCGTTTACGTCGACTAAGCTCTTGGAATGGCATCAACTTTGACGAGGTCCGGTCGATCGCCACAGCTTCTGCATCTAATACAAATGACTTTGTTGTCTCTTTAATACACTGCGGTATCTCGTTCAACAATGATCGATAGAGAGAAGGACAGAGTCACCTTGGGAAGTTGATCGACAAGATCTGGATATTTTTTGCTCATATCTTCGGAGTTTCGACTAAACACGCCGACAGTTCCGTCCTCGAGCAGGTGAACTTGTGCTCGCTCGCCATCGTACTTGTATTCGCAAGTGAAATGCTGGTTCTCAAACCTATCCAGCACCTCACCGATAGCCTTTGTAGGCTTTGCAAGCATGGGCTTCAAAGGCACTCCTGGAGTAAGTTTACATCTTTCCCTCAGGCGGTCGATGCCAACTTCCAATAGGGCGGGTATCACTTGATCATATGTCGGTAACTCACTAGGAGAGATTGTATAACAGATCTGAATAGTGTCAGGGGACTAGATACCTATAAACCGATTTGATCGACAAAGTCGCTTCTTCCAACCGCTTGGCCAGTTTTTCGTTTGACCATTTTCTGTCGGCTCTCTCCTTTTCGGCGAGGATAACAGCATGTGACACAGCTACCAGTACCGACCGTTCTGCATTGCCGATCCGCAGCTTCCCTTCTAGACTGCGTATGATGTACTTTGCCTCAATGTCTTGACATGCCGCCAGGAGTTTCGTGATAATGGACACCTTCTTTGCCTGAGACTTAGAAAATAATTAGAACGACCTCGCATAGGCCACTGAATCTCATACAGCATGTCCTGTCGTGGTCGCAATTTCTTTGAGGTGAGAAAACACAAAGGGCAATGTTAGAGGCATGGGCTTGAATAGTGTCTTCTGGCTAGTTTTCGAGTTCTGTAACATACATCAGTCGTTAATGACATGATCAGCAGGCAAGATACCCGACCATAGCCACAAGGCCGAGATCACCTTCGCGCTTCAAATCGGCCTTGATCACTGTCGGACTGCGACCAGTGGATTCAGCGATGGCTTTAATGAGGAGACTCTCGCCGATACCAAGCTCAATGCCTTCGTAGTCTGGAGATAGCTTCTCAGGATTAGTGACATGGATCGAATTCCTGACAAAAGAACGTACTCTGTTGATGCAAAGGTATACTGTCTGAAGAAGTGATTTGTAGTCATCCTTTGTACTTCGTTGGATAACAAGTAGGAGAAAAGAGGTAAGATACGCATTTTTCTCAAGTCGTTTAGTCGTGCTTTCTATCAGAGAAAATGTCTTCGCTAATGCGGAGTATGGGACCCTGATGTATGTTTGAGATTGCTGTGCGTATCAGAATGAACTAAACTCACGGTTGTCCGACCTTCCATCCTCCTGGTATGTCGACATCCTTTACCCGTAGTAATGCAGCTTCAGCTCTGGGCAGAATGAGACTTTGTGATGGGAACAAATGGCGGATACGGACGTTTTAGCTGCTGTAGCACCTCCTACAGCAGTAATGTCCTCGATTTCATCCTTTTCCACCTCGTCCTCTCCATCATCATCACTGAACTCGGATGCTACAATGACCTCTGACTCTGCGTGTGATGTCGCTATGGTGGTCGTTGCCTTGCCTTTTTGTTTCTGCCTAGGCTGTGGCGAACGAGAAGAACGAGAAGAGCGTGATGAAGCAGGTTTTGAGACAGGGGAAGATGAACCAGCAACAGGAGAATCAAGGGGGGGCACCATGCCTGAGAATTTGATTGAGTGGAGAAGATAACTGATGTTATATGGTGAACCATACTTGAGGACGGTTGATCTTCATCCGAGTCGACTATGCGACGCTTCTTTGTAGCAGGAGGGCCTATAAAGTGGTTGTAAGACATAAATTTCACACTGCGCATGAGTATATGAACCATTCTTGACGGTTGCCTTCTGCTTTGAGCTTTTATCTATCCAAATCTTAGCAGAAGGAAGCCCAGAGTATCATTTGACGGGAGACTCACAGGATTCCGGCATGATCACAGAGTTATCTTCCTCTTCCTTGCCCTTTGCTTTCTCTTCCTTTGGTTCAGCGCGAGCTTTCCGTTTACCCCCCTTTCGCTCAAGAAGACTAGATTGCTGGGGTGGGGGGGGTTTTGCACCCGAGGGCATTTCGAAAAATTTACCTGGTAGACACAAATTTGAAGATCACGTCAGACCAGCATGATAGAAGAAATGATATAGAGGGAGAGAACCTAGAGTCTGCTGACGACCCATGAACTTGATTGAGGTGCGTATGAACAGAACGCGTGAAACAAACATGTGTACATACCGCGTCGCGTCTCGATTACGCATCACTAACAAGTCATTTTAGGGTCTAGCATTTTGTTGAAAGCCATCAAGATGATTAAGACAAAGGCTATCGCTCCTTTGAGGTCAGACACTGAAAATGATTATTGTCAGGATAGATATATTTAGTACTTGTTTTATCAAGACACTCTGAGAAATGTGAGTTGACAGAACAGTGCCTGAGATAGTATTACGACATTATGAATGCATATTACTATGAGACCCAGAGGATGCGGATGCAAAGTCAATTTCTAGAACTAGATTATTGATGGATCATTGATGGATCATCTTCATTGGTTGGTCTTGTCTTCGGAACTTGCCGAATGAGCTATACAGTCCATCACAAGTGGCTTAGCCAAGCAAGTATCAACAAATTTCAAGGCCTCGGATATCGCCGCCACCCTCAAAGACCTTCATCATGGCTGACGCTCAAGTGTGTTCCTGCTGGTCTTTCTGGTGATCACCTGCTTACGGAATATTTTTCCAAACAGGTTGAAAAGGCATACCAGAAACAGCATCTCTTCCAAAATGCCAAGGCCCGCGGTGCGTCTAAGAACACAGAGGCTTCTCGGCAGAAATTGATGACATGGGTATTGATATAGGTGGCAAGATTATCACTAAGCAGAAGCGATGGACCAAGGATGTTGGGATGGGGTTCAAGACCCCTCTTGAGGCGATCAACGGCACTTATATTGGTGCGCTTGCACAAAGACGCTCGAGTGTGACGTGATCTGAGATGTTATACAGACAAGAAGTGCCCTTTCACTGGCCAAGTGTCCATTCGCGGACGCATCCTCACTGGAAAGGTCGTGTCGACGAAAATGACCCGCACGATTATCATACGTCGGGATTACCTGCACTACATCCCGAAATACAGTGCGTGTGACCGGCTGCAGAGGGACTATCTAACAAGTTTTGCAGACCGGTATGAGAAACGGCACAAGAATCTTGCGGCTCACGTGTCGCCTGCTTTCCGGGTTGAGGTTGGCGATACGGTCACTGTTGGTACGTAAGCCGTGAAGTGTTGTTTGTGAGTGCTGACGACGGGCACGTGCAGGACAATGCCGGCCACTGTCGAAGACGGTGCGGTTCAATGTGCTGCGGGTATCGAAGAACAAGGCTGCGACCAAGTCTTTTGGAAAGTTCTGAGTTAGTAGTGTTGTAATGCCCATTAACAAGATATTGAGTTATGATGGATATGCAAACAAAAGCCAAACAAGTACTTCACACTGCTTTGCTTTGCTTGTGCTCGACCGTCAAGCTGGCGCCGACGCTACTCTCTGCAATTGCCTTGCGCCTTGCCCGATCCCGGCCACAGTCTCCTGCGCAGATGGGCCAGCAGCCCTCCAAGAAAGGCAAGAGGCCCGCTCGGGACAGAGATTTGGCATTGGACACTGCACTCCCCGATGACCCCGACGACTCGGCCGGGACGTCCGCCGCGACCCCCGTTGCCAATGGCGTGGGAAGACACAAACCGACTCTGCCCGACTCGTTGCCTCGCACACACCCCTCCCCGTACCCAGGACACCCCTCTCCCCCCGTCTCTCCTCGGCCCTCCCCTAACCCCAGCCCTGTCCCCCCCGACACTCCTACCACGCCGGCCATCCTCGCCAATGCCGCCCCCTTCATCCCAGGCTCCGCTTCTTCCGCTCTTCAAGCAGATCCCGTCGCCCCAAAAGACAAGCTCAAGCCCTTCGACGTCGATGATATGATCCAGCGCCTCCTCGACGTCGGCTATACAGGCAAGGTATCCAAGTCTCTCTGCCTAAAGAACACTGAGATCACCGCCATCTGCCTTGCCGCCCGCGAAGTCTTTCTCAGTCAGCCTACTCTTGTCGAGCTTTCCCCACCAGTCAAGATCGTTGGCGACGTGCATGGCCAGTATTCAGATCTTATACGCCTCTTCGAAATGTGTGGTTTCCCACCCACCGCAAACTACCTCTTCCTAGGCGACTATGTCGACCGTGGCAAACAGAGCCTCGAAACCATCCTCCTCCTTCTCTGCTACAAAATCAAGTATCCCGAGAACTTCTTTCTCCTGAGAGGCAACCATGAGTGCGCCAATGTCACACGAGGTACTCCTGATTGTGTCTCTCAGTACTTGTTCTCACACTCCCATCCCTGCCAGTATACGGTTTTTATGACGAATGCAAACGGCGGTGTAACATCAAGACTTGGAAGACCTTTATTGACGTCTTCAATTGTCTACCTATTGTCGCCATCGTTGCATCCAAGATCTTTTGTGTCCATGGCGGTCTTTCACCCTCACTACATACCATGGAAGATATCAAACGCATACAACGCCCAACAGATGTGCCTGACTATGGTCTCCTGAACGATCTTCTCTGGTCAGATCCCTCTGACACTGCCTTGGACTGGGAGGACAGTGAGCGCGGTGTTAGCTATTGTTTTGGCAAGGCTGTCATCAATGATTTTCTCCTACGCTACGATATGGATCTTATATGTCGTGCACATATGGTCGTGGAGGATGGCTATGAATTTTGGAATGACCGGACGCTTGTCACTGTATTTAGTGCTCCTAATTACTGCGGTGGTGAGTTTCCTCTTCTATGTTAAGTCTATCATTCACACCTTGCCAACGTCAGAATTTGACAATTATGGCGCTTGTATGAGGTAAGCCTGTTTTTATTCCTGGAATTATGCCTTACATATCGAGACTTTATCTTCAGTGTCTCGGAAGAACTTTTGTGCGCTTTTGAGCTCCTCAAGCCCCTTGATGGCGCCGCACTGCGTAAAGAAATGACCAAGGCCAAGCGGAAAAGGTAAAGAACTTTTCCTCCTTCACCTCTAGATCACCCCTGAGTCCAATTTCCAGCTTGATGGCTTCGACTAACTGATCAACTGATCAGTGTTCATCGCTGCTATTGTGAGAAGTGCTTTTTGCATTCACCTTTATCCGCCGGTGTGGTTTATCAAGCAGCCTCTACCTTCTTCAAGTCCCTCATGACTCTGCAAGTATATTGCGCCGATGCCTGCTCCTGGGTCTTCGGACTTCTGTAATTCTAATCCTTGTCTCTTTTATTTTTCTGTTTGTTATTGGGTACATACGTAGCACTTGCCATTATCTCTTCTCTCTCTGCTTCTTCATTGAGTACTGTGTCTGCTATTTCTAATGATTCCCCCGGCATCATGACCATCTCGCAATTCCACCCTAAATGTAGACTCAGTATCTTACCCCTGCCGTCAAGGAAGTCCAACAGAGTATTTGTATTTATCGTCACCCCGTCTGCTATAAACACGACATCATTTTTCTTGCTGGTTCATTTTAGGATTGTCGGGTTCCGTTCAGAACATTTGACAGATGTCGTGTCAAAAGTTGTCCGTTGTGTGTCAGTGGACATTGGAATCAATGATTGAACTGAATTACCCATTGCAAACAGGATCAATAATTACATCAAAGTGTCTTGATCAAGTGTCTTGATCTGCCTCAAGATACAAAGAAAGGGAAGGATTAGGTTATTGATTACAATGAAACGATCAAGAGATAGATCAAGGGGTAGATCGCCACTCGTGTTTCTGATAAACACATGCACAAATACACAATATATATATATTTCAAGCACAGGGGTACGTCCATCTGTTTCCGCCGAAACACATTGAACAAGTCATGTTGAGTTTCAGGTCTTGATGAGTTCACAGAAAAACTTGGAACCAAATTCGATATTTCCAGAAGCAGAAGACAACAACGACGGCGATGCAACTGTTGGTCTGAATGAGATGTCACAATAGAATGAATTAACCGTATATTAACTTAGAACACGGGACCTAAACCTGACAGAATGACTGCCGATGCCATACATGGATTCATCCATCATCAGAGGGATGAATGAACATGTCATAGGCAAGGACAGCGAACGCGAAAACAATCGCAGAACAGCCTATCAGACTCCAAACGGTCAAGGTATCCATCCCGAATCCAAAGACAAGCTATAGTTGGTTATAATTCAGGATAAAATGATGCAGTTCTCACGAGGACACTTACATCGGATATGAAAACGAGTACAATGGTCATCAAGTTGCCCACTGATGTAACGATGGGACCCCATATGCCTAATAAAACCTGTGAAACCACCGATTCCAGTCAATTTTTCACGTTTATCAGGATCGAGCATTCAAGAAGCGCACCATCAAACCGGAATTAAAGATAGTACCGCTGAATGCAATGCCGGCGATGCACATCACTGTCCACCCATCCTTCGGTAGCCGAAAAATCTCAATACCGGTACGGTCGCAAATGAGCAAAAACACCCAAAGGAAGATCCCAGTTGCGAGTCCAATGAAGGTGGTGATCAAATTCGGAAACAGAGCAAAAGGAAGAAGGTTGGTAGTCTGTGAAGACTCGTGTTCAATCTCGCTTTCTTCATCGCCCGATATGCTCTGGTAGATGCTCCTTTCTTCTTTTCTCGAATCGTTCGGAAGGGCAACGTACATCTTGTATAAAACTTGATATAGCCCATATGAAAAAGAGGCAACCAGCGTCAGGAGATTACCAAGGACAGGAGTAGAGGGAGCATTGGATATAGCCTGAGTTTGGTTCTTAGGAGTAACCGTGGTTCTTCCATATACAACCAAAACTACACCTGCGGTTGCCAGCACCACAGCAACCATTTTCCTAGTTTCCCATCTTAAACCAAAGACCTTGATGGAAATAAGATAAACGAAGAAAGCATTGGTGTTCCAGATAGCTGAAAGCACAACGATCAGGTCGTGAATGGAGTTTGTTGGGATGCTACTCACCAGTGACATCAGATACGCTTGATAAGCATCACATGTGAGTGGTTTGATTAATAAGGAAGACGGGATTCTTACGGTGCCAGGGGGATTGCTGCAAACCAAAGAAGTGCAGGTAGTGTGAGGCCAATCATTAATGCAATGATGAGCAAAGCAGACTTGAGCTTAGGAAAAGGTCTGGGTCCGTGTACAGATGTCCTAGAATTCGACTTTGAAGAAAGATGGTTGGCTATCGCAAGACGTAGTTCTGAGAGAAGGCCGGAGATGGTGTAATCTGTGGTGGCTGAAAGATACAGCAAATGGAAGGGGAAAATGAAGGAAAATGAAGAGTGTACGATGTAACTAAGCCACCGGCACGGTCAGTTAATCTGACTGACGGTGAAGAGGAGCATCTTACAATATAAAGAATGGTTGGCGATAATGCAGATTAGTTTGAACATACTACACACGATGACAACTGAACAATCTCTGGAAGCAATAGTCGGAATGACGTACTTGGGTAAGCTGGCTTTCGATCGTGAAACCAAGAAGAGTCGCAACGAATAAAATTACGGCTGCCTTGCCGCCCAAGTGGGGAGGAGCGGATACCAGGCTATTTCTAAAAGGCATTCAATGAGCGATGTAGCATGTAAGAGACTCTATAGTTTACATTTCACAGGTTGAGGACAGAGCTCCACCATAGGAGAGTCACGTTACTTGTTGCGGAATAGAAATGCCGAATACAAAAAAAAGGAGTGTCACGTGTCAGAAGCCTATCATCGAAGACGAATCACTAGAGGAATACTTTGAAGAGACTCGAAGTCGAGCACCCCAGGGCATCACCCAGCCCAGTATAATAAACAAATCTTCTTCTTTTCGTTCTTGCTATTGCCATAACAATACCTTCGTACACACAGCTACACTGCCTATCCACTAGCAAACTTCATCTACACCCTATTCCCTTGGCCACAGGCCTCCTGTAGACACCTGACAGCGGGCCCTTGCATCTGTGCCAGCTTGCTTGTTGGATAGAAATGCTGAATAAAAAGCAGAGTCACGTGAAAGGCTAAGTTCTACACAGCACCGACGCGGGCAAAAAAAAAGCAATGCTTCGAGCACTTGCTGCAACAAGCCGACCCCTCATAGCCCGACTCCGCGTCGCTACCCTTCCTACCTTATCTCACCACCACCATGCATACATCCCCCAGTCTATTCCATCACAAACGGTGTCGATGGCACGAGGGATGAAGGTTCGTGCTTCCGTCAAAATTATGTGCGATGGGTGCAGCATTGTGAAAAGGAAAGGACGGGTGTATGTTTTGTGTACAAGGAATCCGAAACATAAGCAAGTGTGTGGTGTGGTTTTCTTAACTTTTGATTTATTGCTCATATGCTTTCGCAGCGCCAAGGATAGATCGTGCAGAGATGGTTTTCAACAGAGAGAGAGATGGAATTGTTTGTTGGGAAATCCACACACACCAAAAAATATAGATAGATCTTTATGCTGCACTATTGACGGGTCCACAGTTGGAACTCATACTCCGTCCCATCCTTCTGCTTCTGTACACCAGCAGGAACATCAAACTCAACCCATTCGACCAACGCTTGATGCGATTCTTGCTTCCACTTGCCTTCTGCCCTAAATTCGGGCATAAAAGTATCACAATCATAGACTGGAGTTGTGATGCGGGTGACAAGGACCCGGTCGACGAGAGCTTCATGTGAGAGCTCAAGTGTTGCATTGTACAACGATGCGCCACCAATGATGAAGACCCGGTGAATGGGGACTGTACGTTTGAGTTTGAGAGCATCTTTCAGTGAGCTAACGACAACGGCCGTCTCCGGAGCAGCGTCTCTAGATGGTTTGTCGTTGAGAATGTTTGCTCACTCCAAAAAAATTCAAATGACCATACAATGTGTAATTTGGGTTATTGCTAATAACGATATTAAGACGCTTTGACAATGGCTTGTACTTGGCTGGGATGCTCTCCCAAGTCTTTCTACCCATGATGACCGCATTCTGAGTACCCTCAGGAGCATGTTGGGTTACGTGCATAAAGTACTTCATGTCTTCGTGGATACACCATGGGAGACGCCCGTTCTTGCCAATCTCATTTGCCGTGGTAGCAGCGACGATGATGGAGAGACGGATCATGGTAGATGCTAAGATGGAAATTTGTATTTTATGTTTATTGTCGACTTTTAATTCCACTTTTTCCATTCAGATCCGCTAGGCGGCGTCACCTCTACCCTCTTCTTTCCTACATTATTCCAATCAGTACTTAATGTTGTGCCTCCACTTTCCGAAAAGCTTTTGACCATTGCACGACGTGTATCCTCATCCGCATCTGCATAGATTTTTTGGAAGAAACTATTGATCGTGCTGTCACCCCCCACATTGGGATCTTCCTCTGTAGTCTTTTCTTTTTCAGAGCTGAGAATGTCATCCGAAATACCTTCCCAATTTTTAGTTTTGCTGGGTCGGGAGGTGGACTCGGAGGGTCTGTAAGGGGCATTTGCTAGGGCTATTGAAGAGAATTGGATTACAAGTCAGGCAAGGCGATGGTGGGCGTTGCTCACGATCAGGAGCATCACCAGTGAGTCCTCCCCACCGACCCAGGACTTGCTTTTTAAGAATGATCTCGACCTTGACCTTTCCAACCGCGAACGAGCTCTTTTCGGGGTCAATTTGACCCTTCAAGGGCTGTAGATTGAGGGTTGTCTCGCCACGGGTATAATTGAGCTATAATGCAATGTTATAGAGGATTCGGCCAAGAGCGGATTATTACCTCTCGGGATTGGAACGAGACGTTGATTTGAGCAGGGTCAGCGTTACGGTCGAAAACGGAGATGTTGACTTTGTCGTCTGTTTCGTAGAATTCGTAACTAAGACCTGTCAAGTCTTATTCTGAAGGGACAGCAAAAACACGCACCGGAGAGTCATGTAGGTGTTCTACTTGATAAGATGAGAACAGAAGCTGTATGCAACGGTTTGTTTCTATGTCTCTCGCACAGCAACTCCAAATATGACATGTGAGAACTCGTGACTCATGCAGGGCTTCTTGTGGTGTAATGTAGCTTGGATACCAGTTCATCCACACGTGACTGGACGGTGTTGTTTGTGATATTCTAGCTGCGACTTCAATGCAGCCGTATGAAGACTCGGACACTGACTGCGACGATCTCCGCAGATGCTCTGCCACCGACCCCAGCGACCTCCACAGATGTCCTCCCACCGACCCCGACGACTTCCGCAGATGCTCTGCTACTGGCCCCGTCGATCCCCACAGGTGTTCTATGACCAGCCGCGATGACTCCCGCAGACGCCCTCCCAACAACTTTCTCTTCCCACCGTCCGTCTCCTCGACCGCAACCTCAACGCCCCTGCCCTCCCGTGCTGCCTCACCTGTTCCCCTCCAGCATCGTATCTATTCTTCCTGGCCCTCTGATACAGATGACGAGCTATTTTCCCCGCTCATCTCGTATAATTCCTCCCGCAGCTCTTGGTGGCCCGATCAGCGCACCCCTTGGTGGAATTCCTCTCCCAGACGTCGCTCTCGCAGCTGGCGTGTTACCCGCACTGCAAAGCGCTGGCTGCGCAACCTCGTACGGCATCCTCTCTTTCCCAGTCAGCCTATCACCATCGTACGTGTTCTTCCTTACTTTCTACCTCTCGTCTTATTTTTAATGCAGGTCCTGACCCTCATCCTCCTGTCTCTATTTGCCATCCTGCTAACTCTCCTGCTCATCTACATCCTCAATCCAGACAAAGACCCTTTGCCTTGGCGTGCATACTGTGCCTATCCTTCTATATACAATACTCATCAACCCCCCAACCCTGCTGCATCATATCCTAGTCCAAATTTTCCACCTTCACATGCTTTACCCTTCCCACCTCCCGATCTTGACCAACTTGCTCCTGCTGGCATTTTCCTGGGCGTCTTTTCTATCGACTCTGCTATCGAACGCCGCCAATGGGTTCGTTCTACATGGGCTAACCACGCCAGGAGCAGAAACGGTGCTGGCGATGGCGACGGCGGCGTTGGAACTTCCCGAACCATTGTCCGCTTTATACTAGCCCAACCCCGTGGGGATTGGGAGCGCCGCATCCAGCTCGAACAGCAGTGTAAGTGTTCCCCCTTGCAATGTTTGTCAGGGTTGCTGACCGGATACACACAGTATACAATGATATTATCATTCTGCCAATGTGGGAAAACATGAATGACGGCAAGACACACACTTTTTTCTCCTGGGCGTCAATCAATGCCTGGGTACCCCCTGTTATGGCCAACTCCACTACCCCGCCACCCAGTTTTACTTATTCGAATTACACTTCTTCCCCACCCGCTCTGGCACCTCATGATCCCTATGCTGCCTGGATCGACGTTACTTCTGCCAACCCAAGGAACTGGGTGAGACCGGACTATGTTGTCAAGGTTGATGACGATTCCTTTGTCATGCTGGCAGAACTGGAAGCCCGCCTTCGTCTTGAACTTCACACGTTCCACAGTAGTCGTCACACTTCCACTTCCTCACGTGGTGTGACAATGATGTTTGATGCCAATATCCCGACCCAGCTGACCGACAGTGATCCGCTGATATATTGGGGGTATCTTGTGACCAACAAATACCATCAATTTATGGCAGGCGAGCTGTATGCACTAAGCTGGCCTTTGGTAGACTGGGTGGCAAAAGACCCAATGGTCAAAACGATGACCAAGGGTGCTGAGGATAAACAAACCGCCAAGTGGATGCGCATACATCCAAGGCGTGACGAAATTCGATGGACAAATGAGCGCTGTTGGATTTACGATCATCCCAGGTCTGGCACCGTGTCAGTTTTATTCTTATTCATTTATTGCCTCTGAGCCCTCATTTTCGTCTTAGTTACGCCCATGGTTTCCTCTTCCCTTCCGAGGTAACCCGCGTAAAACGTCAAATCCAGGAAGTATATGGTGATAATGCACAGAAAGTATTGAGAGATATGTCACAAACTCCTGCGAACGGGAATCCGCCTACACCAACGGACTGGGCGCATTCTAGTGTATCGACCTTTAGGGTAAGGTATGCCCCGCCACTTCCTGATCTGTCGATACCGCAGAGTCTAGAGGCACTTGTGGAAGGAAGTGATATGTCGCTATTAAAAGAAGGTGCGGTCCATTTGATACACGCGTGACACTTGGAAACTTAGTTGACAGACCCAGGGAGTGCCATGACCCCAGAATATGCGTGGGCACATCGTGAAGGCCGACGAACCCGATACGAAGGTAACCGAGTGGGCGGAACTGTTGCAGTACACTTTATCAAAAAACAGATATGGTTCCTGGAGACTGCCATGGCAATGTTGGAGGGAGACGAAAGATCGGAGCATGAAATGTTCGAGGAACGTCAAGTTTCTGCAGCTGAGCTATCGGGAAAACCATGGCATCCGGTTGAACAGCATGCCATCGCCAGATGAGGATGATAGATAGTCATCTCTTCACACTTCGTGTTTTTCGATTCTAGATTTTTTGTGGTTTGAGTGGAATGGACCCAAAGGCGCATAGTACTTTATTTCTTGACAGTTCTTGAATAATTCTTCCCTTGTTTTATTGTCTCTGGACTCTTCGCATATGTAAATATTTATACTTCAATTGTTTCGTCAATCTGCTTGTCCTAGATCATTGCAAAGAAATATAATAAAGTAATGCCTGGTAGTTCTATGACAGCGTCACTAAGGAGCATTATCCGAAAAATCATGATATCCATCGAGGCTACTGCCAGGTGTCGCACGTCGCCCATGCAACTCGATCTGAAGTGCCAGAGGAACGGCAGATTGATGCCGTGTGGTCACGGCACGAAGAATGACAGGTTCCCAGTGACGGAACCATTCTCCTTCGCGTTGACCTATGAGTTTATATGGGCCTGAAGGGGTTTGAGCAATTCGTGTTTGAGGATGCGGAACCCAATGAGGACGGGGCGAGCTCGTAGATGGAAGAGAACTGATGGATGTAAAAGCGGTCGCAGGAGAGGATATCACAGTGGATGAACCGGCGATAGTATCTTGGTATGAAGGTAAATCACGGTCCTGGTTCGTGGTGACTGTAGAAGACGGATGCGAAGGAATCCACCGCTTCAAGGCATAAGCACTTCCACAAACTTCCCATTTACCTCCACCACGAGGATGAAATCGCTTAAATAACCAGATGAAGGGGTAGATAAACAAGAGGATTGAGATGAATTTCAACCACCTATTTGACAAGGTTCGTGAAAGTCGATTTGAAGAGCGAATATAGATTTTGGAGTTGATAGGTGTAAAAGAGACTTGGATGTCGCCGTGGTAGGGAGCCAATGCAATTGTGGAACGTATAGCAGATTCCAATTGAGTGAGATCCCAGCCGTAGAGAAGTTTGGTGTAGACGAATTCTTTGAGGAGTTTTGGACTGGAGCAGTAGGAATCTACCCAACGGCGCAGAGTCTTGGAGCTGGTGGGCGTTGATGGAAGATCTGAAAAAACCAGTTTGGTGGAATGAGCTGCCGTCAAGGCAGCTGCCTGGGACCATTGGCCATTTATCAGACCAGGGACAGATGTCCAGGGTGGAATGCCTCTGCGGGTGCGTTGTTTGATCCATTTACTATAATCATTCCGTTCTCTGCGACTTGCTCTTCGACGTTGAGTGGCCACATGTGAAAGATGATCAGGAGCAAGTAGAGGAAGGCCATCTTCCGGAAGCGAAATCGGACCCCTTGTCATGGGCGATTCGACTTGGCGGACCATCCTACCACGATATACGGGCTCATTGTCGGCAACAGACCAATGTATGGGCACGGCATCGTCAGTATCATGAGTGGACATTTTCGAGTCAGCGAAAGGGGGGGTGGAGGCTGAGAAGGGAGGAGTGATCTGGATGTAAAAGTCAAAATCGATTACATTTTCGGTAAAGGATTCTGTGCGATTGGAATGAGAGGAATTGTCAGAAGATGTGGCAAAACGATAGTGGGTTTCGGGATGGGTGCCCTGACAGTGAAGGCGATAGCCTGGAGGACATTGGTAGGCTTGGTCGAGGAGAAACTGGTACAAGGCATCGGCTGATTTTGTGATGAGTGCTCATGAGTGTTCGGTGCTGCAAACCAGACTTGCCGTGGGCATTGAGGGATTTGTCGTGGGAGACGATGTCTCCGTTGTCGAGGTGAACGAGCTGGACGTCATGAGGCACAGGGTCGGGTACAATGATCATGAGTAACAGGGGCAAGCTGGGTACGTGGCGTGATTGCTTTGTTCCAACCGACATGTCTTCCACAACAATCTCACCCTCCATAATACTCTCACCCCCGACAATCCTCCCATCTCTCTCGTCCTCAACATCCTCAACAACCATCTCAACACCTTCCTCAACCATCTCAACGCCCTCCTCAACCATGTCTACATCCTTCACATTCTCGTCCACTATCTCCTCGACCATAGACACTACCTCTCCCTCATCATCATCATCGACTTCAACCTCAGTGTTATCAGTACCTTCAACCTCAACGTCATCAACGACATCGTCAACGTCAACGACGACACCATCAACGACAGCAACCTCAACGACAACCCAGACAACTTCTACCTCAACAATCTCCGATGCTACGACTACCACCTCAACAACCCCCGATCCTACCTCAGCAACAACTTCCTCCGACGCTCCTCCAACGTCTTCCACGCCCTCGCCTACCCTACAGTCGGCCTCGTTTTCCAGTCCCATCCCAATGTAGGTTTCAGGCTACCTCTCCCACTGTCATCTGAAGCGCCCACTTTCCTAGAACAACTCTCTCGTCTGCTTCGTTTATTAGCACAACAGATCGCCGGGGTTCTCCCACCAGTACAGCTCCTTCTCAAATCACCTCCACTTTTGTTTCCACAGAAGCAGGTGGCCTTGTCTCTACTGTCACTCAGATCATTGTAAACCCCTCCCTCGCCCCCAACAATACACCCTCCAGAGGATCAGGGTGAGTGTTCCCGCCGTTCGCGACGCACTGGTGGTTCCTGAATACCCTGTACCATTATCAGCTTCTTTGACAATACTGCTGCCGTTGCTGCCGTTTTTGTCCTCGTGGGTCTAGCGGCAACATCTGTGGCCCTCTGGGTTCTCTTTGCTATTCGGCGCCGCCGACGTCAGTTCCGCTCTGAAAATGATACCGCACTCGTGGCTTCCCAGGCGGCCAATACACACCGATCACTGCTTGGGGATGATGATGATCCCCATCAAGCACGCTTCAGCGCCTCTGCATTAGAAATATCACAACAACGGTCCAGCTCTCGCCTTGCGTCTACATATTTCGGCACACAAGTCTCGTATCACGACGACCCCGATCATCCGGTAGAATCCTTTAACCCATACACCGATTATGGTTATCCTCAATCAATACCTTCTGACCCGTCCAAAGATGGCTATACTCCTGCACGCACGAGTTCACCACCTGCGGCAATCATCAATAGTGATCGTAGCCGCAGACTCAGTACCAGCGGAAGCATGGGAAGTCTTAGCGGCCAAGAGGGGTACATAATGGGCACACACTCCACAACCCCTAGCGGTGCAAGCTACGAGCCGTTGATGGCATCTTATTTCAGGCAATCAAATGGCAGCAACCAACTTCCCAGCTCACCCTTTTCATCTACTCCCCCTGCAACGGCGGTAGCCCAAGCTCAACCTCCATCTGATCACTCTTCTCAACCACTACTGGATGATAGAGGGCTTACAGAACCCACAGAACCTACAGAAGCTCATTCAGTCTTTGTTTCGGATGATAGGCTGGATCCTGGGCTGCGACAGCGGCAAAGGGAGGCCGATAGTGCCTCCATGAGGGATTTGAGAGATGAGGAGGACTATTCACGACCAGTACTTGGAGTACGCATTTTTTCTCAATAAAAGATCTTCCTTTTCTGACAGTGGTATAGGTTCGTAACCTACCTTAAGTTCAGTTTAATTTACTGGCACTGCATTCATACCACTATTGACATTCTTTCATCCGAAAAGTGCAACATCCTTACGCACACTCATGGACTTTCTCGTTTTCCCTTGGACTGTCTTTTTGTGATCACATGGACCTTCCTCCCATTCATCAAGTATGTCGATGTGCAAGACCTTTTTCTTGCATGCTTTATATTCCCTAGCATTTGCTTGACCACTCTCATGTCATGGACTTCTTCTGCATCTTTGCTCTCTTATTTCATTCGCTGTATCTACGTTGATCAACGTTTTCATATCTTCCCAACACGACCTGCAATCATGTTTGACAACAACTTTAAGCTTTCCGACACTTGGCACAACATGATTGTTCATTGCAAGTACAAGATGCCGCCCGCCTTGTCTCCGCAACTAATGGTGTAACAAGACTCGTGATCCTACCTTTCAACAGGTTTCAAAACTCGGAACAACAAGCTTCTGTTCCTCCAGATACCAAAAGTTTGATCTTCTAGGATTCATCCCCTCTTGACCAGTTGGACAAAGTTGAACCCAGGTACCTACAATTCCCATTCCAATCGCGCTTCTGAGTACATTGAGATGATCCTTTGTGACAGAAATGAGCACCGTTATCTCATCTTCAAGCGGGTCATGCTCATTTACAGTCTCGGGCAGGTAGGCAGGACGCCGGAGAATGACAGATGTATCGTATACATTTACCCCCGAACCGGGCCATGGAATCAAGATCATTTTTGCTAGTTTTGTTTCAAGGTCATGTTCAACAGCGTCGATAGTATCGATTAGACCGTCAGATAACATCGGCTTGTGTGATTTGGTAAAGCGAGAGGTAAAAGCACCAGGCGGAAAGATTTGTTTGATCCGCCGAAGAAACCCTTCTTCAACAAGTCCAGGTGTATGAGATTTTGGAAATGGGTTTGTGGACGAAAGTAATGTTTTCAATATTTCCGGCACTGGTCTAGAGATAGACACAGGGGAAGTCAAGATTTCAGTTTCCTCACCTTTGTCTTCGCTTTCGTCTAAAGTTACTTTGCTGGTCCTGGATTTGATGGGGACAAGAACATCATCATCATCATCGTTGACATCCTCAATTTCACTCCAGATATCACCATCTTCTTCATCTGACCACACACTGTGCCTCCTTTGCTGACCCCAGTATTTCGAGCAATCAACACCAAATGGTTCCAGAAGAAACTTGGCTATAACCGACGTGAGTGGGAGCTCTTGAAGAGCTGATTCGGCAATCTTAAGTGCATTTTGGTACTTTCGCTCGTCCTCTGCACCAGGAAAGACTCTATTTTTGAGGATAAACCTGAAGAAAAAGCAGAGGACACGTGGCATAATGTCGAGATTGTATTCCGACCTTTTGAAACGGGTAAGTAAAATTATTCCAACGTGCACATATCCAACTTATTACCACCAGAAACTTTGACCACGGGAATACGAGCTCAAAAAGACTTTGGCAGCTTTTTCTGGGTCTCTCAGAAAGTCAATGAGATATTCTTCTCGACGAAGTTTATCCAGTTCCAAAAGTTGTCTGACAGCTTCGTCACTGCCGACGTTGATTGGTTCCACGTTACAGTGTGCGTATGGCGGGCGAACAAGGCCGCCAGTCCTTCTCTTCGGTTGCCAGGCGGGATCAATGGAGACATGCGTAGCAGTAGATGCTGGTAGATCAGAAGACTTTTGATCAGTTTCTTGGTCAGAATAATCTGGAGAAATAAGCTCTGATTCCTCTTTGGGCTTTGGTTTGTCCGTGCGGTTCCATACAGGAGGATAGCCAATGGCGCCAATAAAGATGCAAAACTATCACACAATAAGATCGAGATAATCTCAAGTCTAACGACTTTCACACTTGATTCCAGAAATATTTTGGACCTGCCGTTCCATTCCGTTCGGATGGCCAACGTCGAGATCCTCGAAAGCAAGAAAGTGCAGAGTGAATTCTGTCCAATTCATGTTGTTGTCTGATCGATGATCAATAATAAAAAATGCTCGATGATCGGGCATTCGCAAAAAAAAACAACGCACGGATGGAAAGCAATGGGAGTTCGTTTATCGTCCTGTTCTGACCATTCCTCCCACCAACATCTACGATCACCCCAATGAGATTTTGGTGGCGCTGGCCGATGGAAAGGCTCTGAATCCCATTTAAAATCAAGATCTGGCTCCTCATAGATGGGCAAAATTGCAGTGGGTATCCCAACTCCATCAACCTCCTGTCCATTGCCATCTTTTTCTACTCTGATACCGTGTTCTTCAAATTCTTTGTAGGGAGTGATTTCAACACCAGGCGGAGTTGGTGGAAATGGTGGAAACGCAATCAAGAGCTCGGCATGAAGAGACTGCATTATTTCGTATCCTCACAGCGTACACTTGCTGGACAAGGAAGAATAATAGAGAAGTACCAAGGCCCCGAGAAATTACACATTGTCAAGCGTTGCCTTAAAAGGGAAAGTTACCCATAACCAAAATGACAAGTGGGGTCTAACGGATTTGAGCTGAAAAACACTCTCGTCTGTGTCTGTGTTTGTGTGTGACTTTGAGAGAAAAAGAATTCAACTCTTCATGCATCCCTTGCAGGCAGGGTAGAGTGGGAAAGACGATCCCCAAGT
>Ga0153966_100067_pt1 | contig 73766 bp, 104 predicted proteins | sample TSFL050MetaG_FD_104738 | JGI IMG/M metagenome (GOLD analysis project Ga0153966, IMG submission 104738) | Attine ant fungus gardens microbial communities from Florida, USA - TSFL050 MetaG | ecosystem: Host-associated > Fungi > Mycelium > Unclassified | place: USA: Florida, Paynes | collected... | reverse complement strand
TTTCTAGCGTTTTAGTTTTGACCCCTCCGTCCCGGTTTTTTGCCCCTTTTTCCTTCTATTTTCTTTGTTATAAAAAAAGTAAAAAAGAAAAACCACGACCCGCCCAAGCGTCCCCGGGAAAAAAAAAAAAAATTTAAAAAAAAAAAAAAAAAAAAAGGGATGTGACGGCAGTCACGCGAAATGGCAGGAGCGTGACAAACTGGAGCGCAGTGTACTAACTTCAACACTGTGCAATACTTTGCAGAATTAGTAGCGGTTATACCCTATGCAATAAGGTTCATATTTATACTATAACTGGACTTGAAAAAATTCCTTACCGCAGAGACCATAACTCGCTCAAACCCGAGTTCAAATCATCCCTGCATCAAACCATCTCCGATCGCATCACAATCACAATCACAAAGTTCAAACATTTCACATGTTCCATAGTTGATCTCGTGACGTCATCTTGAGAACTTTAGGGCATTTCCGAAATTCACCCAACATAGGTACACTCACTACAGTATATGAAACCATAAAAGAAGGAGACTAGAAGTACAACATCGCGGGCGTGTGTGGAGACATGATACGTATATGCTATTTTATCCGGTGCGTTATAATCGGGAGGACATGACAGGACATGACTTGGGGATGAGTTAGGGGTATTGTATCCCCTGTGTATGCAACGAAAGGAACGAACAAACACTATGAAACAAAGAGAAAAGGAATCAGGGCCAGATTTTACAGTGCGAAGGAGTGTCTATTTCTGGACTCCCCGTGAGACGGGGAACCGGCCATGCAAGCACTCAGAAGTTGGAAGGGTACGCGCCAAGGGGTGACATGAGAGAGTTGTTGAGATGATAATAGCAATGTCATGGATTAAATCGTGTGCTATAAGACTATCAAGGCGTGCAGACACTACCAATAATGGAAACTCACCTTCACACTCGACCATTGAACTACTAAATCCTTAATTCTATCCCTCAACGCCGACTGGCACTGATCGCAAGTCAGATGCTCTGTGAGAGGCCGCAGCGCTGATTCTATTGAATTTGTAGAAAGATCTGTACATGGGATTCAGGTCATCTCTGAACCGAAGAAACGCAAATGAACACACCAGGTCTGGCATCCCATGCCAGATATGCTGATGCCAATGCCCAGGCACGAGTTAATTTTTTCTGTTCATTGAAATCACACCAAGAGGTAGGTGCATGTGGGTGGGGCGGAGGTAACAATACACGCTTCAGAGCATCAGAGCGTCCAAAATGTAAAAAGAAGAGCCGTTTCAGGTATACCGGTCCGATACATTCTGCCATCTCATCTGAGATAGTGGCAAGAGGGAAAGAGAGAAGGTGTGACGACGTGGCTACTGCAAGATCATACAGGTCAAACGATGCTGCAAGGGCATAGAGTTCCAAGGGGAACAACGGAGCGTAGGAAAGGAGCAAAGTGTATGTTGGAGTTGAGGGTACAATGGCAAGTTTCGGAGAGATACCATAAGTTGAGAGACAATTGACGGCAGCAACAAGCGTTGGGAAGGGTGGTGAATAATGGATGCAGGACATATCGTAGATTATATGCAGGAGAACGTTAAGAACAGTCGAGTGTTCGGGGATTGAGAGTACTGCATCTTGGCTCTCGCACGATCCTGGCTTTGAGGGAAGCAAGCCGTTGAATTGATTGCAAGAAGAGCCAAGAAGAGCCGAAGCATGCACATAGAAAAATACACTGTCTAATGTGAGGAGAACAATATCCGGCGTGGCTTCGTGAATTTGTGCTCCTGGATAAAATGTTGTGGAGATGGAAACGAGTGTAGTGGTTTCGGCAGGCTCCTCTGTTGCAGGAGTGCCGTCATTGGATAGCTTTCACATTTGTGAGCAATGAGAAACAATTGAAAGGATCAAGTGTACCGGAGGCGTCGGGACCTGGAGATTGTTACCTGTCTGGAGCACGACGGTCTCTGTCGTCTTAGGTTCCAAGTCAAGAGGATCCGCGACAAACTGGAGGACAGAGTCCCAGTCTGTAGATGTGGGAGTCTCCATCGCAGTAGACAGTGGAACTGGAAGGGTAGGAGGGCCAAGGAAAGATGGGGGAAGAAGGAAGTCAGAGCTAGATACACAAGTGAATATCGTTATTGATCGGTAACGGAAACCATCTCGTAATCTAATCTTTCTGCCCAACAAACTATGCTTTCCTATTCTCCACTAGAAACCACCCTCCATCTGCCACGACACATTACCGCCCGGATTACTGATAGTGCATACATATGTAAAAACAAAATTATCTGCCGTCCCCGAGAGATGTGAGGGTTTTGATCCTATGGATCTCCTCACGTTTTCCAAACTTGGCGTCATATAGTTCCTATAAACCGTGAGCATGGACATGGTCGTCGGTCGTCACATCTCATACAATGCTCACCATGTTAGCCAGCCTTTTAGCAGTAGACACTGTGTTCAGCTTTTCGAGAACCTTGGATTCTGGCAAGACCATCTCCTCAAGCCTTGTATCTAAGCTTTCATGAGTTGTGCTTGTTAAAGTTTTTATGATAACCACTTACTGATCCGTTTCTCAATTTTGAGAATACGTTCTTCGTCCTTCTCTGTAACAAAGCTCACAGCGACACCTCCTTTACCAGCACGTGCTGTACGACCAACTCGATGGGTATATTCCTCCGGCTCAAGCGGTAAGTCCCAGTTAATGACCATTGCGACGTCTTCAATGTCTAAACCACGCGCGCCGACGTCTGTGGACACCAGCACAGGTACAACAAATGCTCTGAACAAAGATAATGACGATAAACGTTCTCGTTGTGTCAATCGAGAATGCAGTGCTGTACTTCGTATCGATAAGGTCTTGAGTAGGTGGGTCAGGTACGCCGCCGTTCGGGTTTTTGCACAGAAAATGATGGTCGGTGGTGGCTGTTCCAATTCATCTCCAGAATCCTTCTGTTTAGCTCGGGGTTTGTTCTGTGCTTTCCTCACATGTTTTACTGGTTCAGGAGGCGCTCGTCTCAAATGTAATGTAGATTCCGGGGGATTGCAGAGCAGATGAAACAGGTAGATCTCTCTGACGTGTGAAGCTGCTAGGATGAAGTATTGTTTCAATGTTGAGACTGTCTCCACGCTGACGCAGGGCAATAAGCACCGTTTGGAGGTGTAAAACTCGGATAGACATACGTCTCAGTCATTTGGTAAATGAAAGGCTTCTGCTTCCCAGGTTTTGGAGGAGCGTCCACTATCGAATCGATGGAAGGTGTCCAAGTAGCAGTGAATAAACAGGTTTGTCGGTCTTTCGGAAGCACATTGAATAGATAGGTTAGCTCAGGCACAAATGTCGGTGTGAGCAACCTGTCCGCTTCATCCAATATCTGACAGGTTTCCCCGTTGAATTTGATTTTCAACTCTGACAAACTAGCACAACATACCAGGAACTTGACTCGAGAGAGACTCCATTCCCCACTTGTGGTTTTCAAATGGTCTACGATTCGTCCAGGGGTAGCAATGACGATATGGGGTCGTCGTTCAAGTTCTAATGCTTGGGTCATCATGTCCATTCCTCCAATCACCACCGCAGTATGAATATTCAACGCCGTGCCTAGCACAGCAAACTGTTCTGCAATTTGGATAGCAAGCTCCCTATATTTCACGAACATGGAGCCTCTGCCAAGGATAAAAGAGCAGGAAAAAAATGCACACCTGGTTGGTGTCAGTACGAGAGCGTAGATTCCATATGGGTCTACAGATAATTTTTGCAGGATAGGAAGAGCAAATGCAATCGTTTTTCCAGAACCAGTTTTGGCATTACCAACACAGTCTCTACCTGGATACAGAGTCAGAAGGGCCTTGATTAATTCATTGATTTGGGATGGGAACCTGCGAGTAATGGTGGTATGCATGCTGCCTGTACAGGTGTAGGAACCTTTATGGACATTCTATGAAGAGCAGAAATGAGAACATGTGAGATCTTGATCGAACTGAAGGAACGAGGAGGACATGTGTGGGGATCCATCACACAGATTTCCGACTCTCTACAGTATATCATTGGACAATTACTTAATCAATTAAATAAATTACGATCGGTTGGTAACATTTCTCACCCTTGCTATTGCTCCTGTACCTGTATTAGAGTCTTGTTCAACACTACTGTCAAGAGGAGACAGAACAGGAGTCAGTGCACAGAGCAGGAACCAGAAAATTGGCCCCAATAGCTGCTTTATTCTGACACTTGACGTTGTGCTTGGGGTCTGATTCATTTACATGCACATTTCATACATTAGGGCAACGCACAACTTAACAACCTTCGTCCTTACTCTATTTTATAACAGCAACTTGAAAAAATTGTATTTATCGATTTGTCAAGAACCAGACCCAGAAGAAATGGTTATGATTATATCTTTGTCAAGATGTAGAATAACTATTCAGACAGCTATTATGGTCATTCGTGCTTTCTCCTTCCAAGAAGAGTATCCAGTATCCCAGCAGGTGGCCCCGCTTGATCGGTGACTCGACATGAAAAGCTTGTTTGTCACACACACAAGTTCGGATATCACTTATAAAGAAATGACAGCAAAGTCGGCTTGCCTGTCTCTCAATGTCTTCCCCACCCTCACCAGTGGCCACTTCAATGGCGGTGACAAACATGAATGCTCAGCTCATCACGTTTACCACTTCTCTACCTTATACCAATGTCATTTCCCGATTGGACAAGGCAGTGAACAAACAAGGTTCAACCGGAATTGTGATGAAACTCAGAGAGGCACAGACCCGAGAAGAAATTGACAACATCGTGAACACAATCACTAACCTGGAAAATGATTTCTTGTAAGTCATTTCCATTGTCCCCATTTTCACACAAATGTACCTCGCAAGTCAGATATTTCCTCGACATACAACATCATCCATGGCTCAACACCTATTTCCGCACGGACACCACGCCTCCCACAGTTCTATATATGATTGGCAACCCGCTGATAGCACAGACGATACTGAGGCATGACTTGCGTGCTGGGCTTCATATTCCACCTCGGCTGTTGGTTCAGGAGAAAGCTGATGGAAAGGGTACAATGGTCATGTATCAACTTCCATCCTCTGTGATGGTGGTTCCAAACGACGAAGGAGGAGAGCTGAGGAAGGCAGTGGAAAGTCTCGACAAGAAGTTGGAGGCATTGGCAAAGAACATCATTGGAATGAAGGAGGGTTAGGGCAAGTTTTTAATTTTAGTTGAGTTTTGCAGAAGAGATGCATCTATTGGAAGGCTATCCATTTTGATTCCCCTGCAGCCTTGCGAACTCGATTCATTACAGCAAGGCCTTCTCGTTCCTCTGATATTTCTTCGATGAGGATGAGATCGACGCCTTCCTGTTCGAGAGTTAGCAGTCCATCGAAAAGACGCTGGGCCGTTACAGATGGCTGAGCGATTGATCCTAGAGGATACTTGTGCCATTGAACCTTTTCTTCTAAATTGATGCTCTCCCAAAGGCGGGAGTCGACGGGTGCAAGAACTCCGACTTTGGATTTTATACCACCTGGCATACGAAGAGTGGAGATGAAAGAGGGAACAGAGAAGGCGTGTAGTCCAGGAGGCGGTGGTGTTGAAGTATGCAGTAGAGTGACAGGGACTGAGGGCGAATAATGTCGATACTTCATGCCAGGTGTGGTTGGTGCGTGCTCAATAGCCTGGTCTTTATAATCTCTCTTATGAACGAGAACTCGACAAGTATTGTCAGGAGTGAGTTCGAGGGTGAGGACACGTTCAATGTCCTCGACGGTGATTCCACCAGGCCGCAAGACGCGGATATTACCATCGGCATGTAATCCATCGACGACGGTACTTTCTAAGCCGACATCACATGAACCTCCATCCAATATGAGGGGTACCTTGGTGTTGAGATCATGGAGTACATGTTCAGCCTTTGTGGGGCTTGGTTTTCCAGAGGAATTGGCACTGGGGGCAGCGAGGGGGCAGTTTGCTACTGCGATGAGGGCACGTGCGACTGGATGGGAAGGGAACCGAATTGCGACGGATGGTTGGCCAGCGGTGACAATGTCTGGGATGATGTTTGGATCACGAGGAAACAAAAGAGTGAGAGGGCCAGGCCAGAAGTGTTTGATAAGAGCCTGGTATGCGGGGGATAGACTGTAGGCCTTTGGGAGGAGAGAGTGGAGCATGGGGAGGGAGGAGACATGAACGATGAGGGGATTATCGGCAGGCCTGCCCTTGGTGGAAAAGATAGCAGCCAGTGCCTGTGGGCTGAGAGCGTGTGCGCCGAGGCCATAGACGGTCTCTGTTGGGAAGGCGACAAGCTGGAGCTGGTTGAGGAGACGAGCAGCACTCGCGAGGGCAGCTGAGGTTTTCTGGCAGGCTATCAGAGGAAGATCGTGATTTGTGGAAGAAAATGATATTGCAGCAGAATCACACCTGAGAAGAAGCGTACGAAACATGGTGATGTGTGTCTTTGTTTGTACTATCTATCTACATTACTTCAAGACCGACACGGTTGGCCGTCTTGCGGATGCGCTCCTGTTCAGTGAGCGAAGCCAATGGGTTGTATCTCTGCACCAAGTCCTTGAAAATGTAAGTGCAAACCAAGTAAGAAAGCAGAAAGCCCATGCCTGGTGTTTTCTTTGCGAGGTGAGCAGCTGGAGTGCATTGTATGCGTCCTGCAAGGCGACGTCGTCTGATTTTTCCAGCCAGGAGCGGAAGCAGGTTGCAATTGCTGAATTGCACTTTCCGCCAGGTGCCTAGAGGAAAAAAAATGACTGGTGGTTCTGTCCAGTAACGGCCAGACATACCCTACGCAATTCTCTCAGCAGGCCACGGTAGACACGGCTAGCCATCATAGAGATCGCGTGACTCTTGTTGCCGTGGTCCTGTGATCTGCACCCCGTGACTCTTGTTGACAATGACTCTTGTCGCGTGATTCTGATCACGAGGCGACGCGGTCATTTGATCAACGATCACACCTCCCCCTCCACCTCCCTATATGACCTGTATTCACTGTCCACTGCTATGCGCATCCGCTGTCCCGACACCTCGTCTGCAAGCTCCTTTGCCTCCTGCTCGTTTCTTCTGCCCTCAACGGTACTCGCTTCAGCTTTCCTAGCCGACCTTTCTCCCTAACTCATCTCCAGTCAACTGTCACCCCAAAACCCTCAACAAAGCCTTTACGCAGATCTCAAAGCTCCCTTCGCAGAAGAGAGTCAATTCCTGGAAAGCCAAAGCGGGCTGATTCCGCAATCTTGGCAGCAAAGAAGGAACTCCATCGTGCCGATGCCAGACCCCGGCCTGAAAAGGTCCCAAAGCGTGCATGGTCCTTTGTCTTCGTTGGAAATGTGCGTCTCAATCACCTTCGAATTCGCGCGTTCATTCAACTCCTTTTACAGCTCAAACCCACCGTCACCGAAGACCAGCTGCGAGCCAGATTTTCTCCCTGTGGGCCCATCCTGAAGATCGTCATCAGATGCAGCAGTGGCCAAGTTACCAAGAAGGGCTTGCCTTTCGGTCCTCGCGACATGCGATATGCCACAATCGAGTTCAGAGATTCAAAGGCTTATCTTTGCGCCCTCCGACTCAACGGCCACCTGCTTGATGATGTAGAAATGGTGGTATGTTCTTGCATCTCTCGTACCTCCCCAACCTCTCAGCAACGTCTAGGTTTGCACTTCTCCTCTTGACCTCCCTGAGGCAAAGGAGCGGAACAGACCTCCAAGTACCCCCGCCCAAACTCCCCGCTTATCCCACAGTCCATATAGCCGTCGGCCTCAAGTCAGCCCCACTCATCGGTAGCTACTATCCTCGATTTTCCTACCCTGTACCTCTTCTCATCCTTCTTTGCTCATCAGCTCACCGATACCCCTTGCCATGACCATGGATACCTTGGAACTCGAGCCAACTTTAAAGCCTCCAGATACAGCCCCGGTTGCAGAGGATCGGTTCAGATTTCTCGGATTATCGTTTGCCAAGTGTATTATGTAGCGTAATGGTAAACTTTTGATAATGCAATTAAATTGAACTCGGAAGCTGCAAAGGGTATTTTAGGTGTAGCACATGTGCATCAGATCAGGCCCATCGTCCTACTTTCCTGCCCTCTGCATGGACATCGTCCACAGAACTCTCAGAGGTCTGTCCCTCTGAGCTCGTTGGCCCCAACACCCATTGACTAACGAGCATCCAAATTAGTTGCTTAGTTGCTTTGCCGTTTTTGATTGTTGTGCACTGGTCGTCACTTATACCATGGCTACCAGTGCCATTCTCAATCCTGCTTCTCTGCCGTTCTTCCCTGGTGTTACAAGAGGCAGCGACACGGATCGCGCTATCAACGTAACCATGGAGTGTCATCACAATTTCTCTTCAGTTTCCATTTCTCCTTCCTCCACAAAGTCCTCTCCCAGCCCTTCCTCCCTCAGCAGGAATAATGCTGTGCCCTATACTCCGTCTCCAGGTCCACTTGACGACTCACCTACTAGAGTGCAGCCAGATACTGCGAGGTCTTATCCTACTATCGAACCTCGAACGATCAAGGAAATCAACATGCTCGGCACCCTCGAGCCTCTTCCAGAAGCGGACGACACTCAGGAGAATAGCGCCTCCACTGCAGGTAACAAACCCGGTTCTGGTATTCGAACCCCTAGCTCTTTCATGTCAACCATCCGGCAGCAACAACAGACGGAGCGTATCCTTCCAGATGTTCAACCCGTCACTGTTGCCTTGTCCAACTTTTCATTCGGAACTTCCCAACCCAAGTCCTCCTCGCCTGCATCATCTCTGGGGTCCACCAGTCAAGTCGCCAGTAGCAATGATGGTACTGCAGCAGCCGGCCTAGATGCTCAGCTCAAGATGTCATCGTTCATGCATGGTCTCATGGATCGAATTGTTCGTTGCGAAGATAGCGCGAGGGAAATTCAACGTGAACTCGCTGATATCCAGCGCAAGGTCAATATTCTGGTGGAACGTGCGCTGATCACAAACCCTCAGCAGCCAGTCCAACCTGAATTCAAGGACCCTTTCGCCATCAATGGAAACGTTTCGGGACAATCCTCCATCTGGCAACCCCGTCCATCTGTCGGTAATGTTGCTCCCAACCAACAGGCTCCGCCCATTGAAGATATGCAAGCGATAACTCAACGACTCAATGCTCTCACAACCTCGGTCGGCCAGTTACTGGCATTGCAGACTCAGCAGATGCAACAAACGAATCTTTCCCATGAAAATAGGAACTCTATCATCGGTCTCGGTCCGCCGCAAGATATGGCACAGAACCAGTCAATGATGTCTTCGTCGCTATCGCTTCCAAATCCAATGGGTCAAACTCTATCCAACCGCCCAGACCAAAGGCATACAACTCGCCACCCAAGCATGCCCTTACGGACTTGGTCCTCTGGCACGCTTGATATGCCCAATCGTAGCTCTGAGCCTGTAATGAGCAGACAAGAGCCGATTCTCCGCGACAAATCGCGCCGCTCAGTCTCCGGATTACTTCGTCGGGATTCTTCAGGAGTGAGCGTGATTTATACTTAACCCAGTGGCTGACAAAGTTTATGTGGACTTTTTTTCAGGTTCTCGATGCTCAGGGGGATTACGGAATCCGTGACAATGGTCCTATTATGACTAAGTGGGATCAGCTGCAACTGGTGCCAGAATTGTTGCGATCCTTGAACAAGTTCGGGTGTGTAAATGTCTTGGAGCGTATCCTTGTTTCTTGATTACTGAACAACACTATAGAGTGGGCCCTCCGAATAAGATCCAACAGCGCGCTTTGCCTTTTCTCCTCAAGGGAGCCGATATAATAGCACAGGCGCCACCCACTCAGGAAAGAATCGCAGCCTATGTTATTCCCGCCATTCAGATTGCTGTTACGAATATGAGCGTGAGGACCCCCCAACGAGGACCTATTGTTATCATGGTGTCCACTACTGTTGATCAAGCCACCCAAGCCCAGCGCATGATACGGGATCTTGGCGGTCCTGTTGGTATCAGATCTGCACTCGGTGTCGGGTCGACTATTATCGCCAGTGATCTCGCTCAGGAGATGAGGCTTCTTCAACAAAACATACCTCACATCATCTGTGGGACGCCACAGAAATTACATGCCTTGTTCACGACACCTGGTGGACTTGCTGGCTCCGAGGTTCGATTCCTCGTCTTAGACGAGGTTGATCAATTGATCGCACGGAATCTACACGATTTTGTGTTCAACATTGTGAAGCTACTCCCACCACCTCGATCTGGTCCCATTGCCGCCAATGGAGGGAATGGACTATCATCAAGTTTTCTCGATGGGGGAATCACGAGTTCGGGCCGCCGACTTTCCACGATTCCCCTTACTTCTAACCAGACCGATATTTTGGGTCCAGTTGAACGCCAAACTGCCCTTTTCTCCAATACGGTTCCCCAGGACGTTCTCAATCTTGCATCGGCCATTCACCTCAAGGAACCTGTCCGGGTCCTTGTACGCAGGGATGGCAACAATGCTAATCCGGAAACGACACCAGGGTCTAGGGGTCTCCGTCAGTTCTACCTATACTTGGCATTTACCGCTGGGAGTCGCGGTGATCCTGCAGCTACTTCTACTACGAACGGAAGAGGTCTTGGTATCATTGGGTCTGGACGAACTGGCGCGACGAGTGCGGAAACTGCACAGGCACGTGAATGGAAACTGGACGCGTTGGCTGATTTATGTGATGAAATTGATGTCGGACAAGTTATTATTCATGTTGGAGGAATGGCAAATTTGGATGCTGTCGTTTACAAGTTGGCAAATCGTGGGTTTGATACTGTTCCTCTGGTGAGTTGTGCGATCTTTCAAAATGAATGTTGCGGATTTGAGCTCGAATCCACTAATTGATGGATGGTTAGCATGCCGACATGAATAATGGAACCAAGTTGGCTGCGATTAATAAATTTAGGGCTCCGGCGGCGGCGGCGTTGATGCGGCTGGCAACTACGAGAGTGTTGATTGTGTATGATGTTCAGATCAAGTCTACGGAGGTGCCGCATGTTCCTCTGGTCATCAATTATGGTTCGTACCTTCAAAAAAAAGCAGCAAACAACTGATATGATGACGCGTTATTAGATCTTCCAAAAGTCGTGGAAGAGTATGCTCACCGGTGGATTCCTTTTCTCTTGAATACTTATGAAGAGCTCTTGCTGACCATGATGATCTAGTGTTGTTCCCGCGATGGCTCCTAGCTATGGGCGTGCTGGAGTCGTTATCAACTTTGTGACAGCTACTGGCGGTGATGTTGAGATGTTACGATCTATAGAATGTCATTACAAGTCAGTTTTCCCTCTCTCTCTCTCTCGATACTGCCGTCAATATCTTGGCTGACATCTTGTACCTCTTTAAGGATAAAATGTGTAAGTCTAGAAACTAGTTTCTTATCAAAGTTTAGATCGTGAAGAGCTTAAACCGTGGATTTTCAGCCCGAAGTTCCTTTGAGTCCTCGTGATATCTTCTTAACCTGAACTGAACTGACTTGTACTGATGCCGACGATTCTTTTGTGTTGTATCCTTAATTCTCAAGCGCCCTTCTGTGTTCCGGTCGCTTCGATTACCCTCTTCATCTTGTTTTTTTTTCTTGTGTAACCATTTTCTCTCTCTAATTCTGATGAGATACCCGCTGGTCAAATTTGTCTAGCTGCTACTTATTGATCCTGTCGTGTATACAATTTTTTTCTCCTTCGTTTCTGGCCTTACCATCGGTCTTCTTGATCGTTACTGTATAACAGGTTTTCAACAGGTTTTCTTCACTCTTCATTTCTTCCCAATAACAACAAAACAAAACAAAAAAAATTCAGTCAACTTTTTTTTGGCGCCATTTACTTTTTTTCTTGTTTGGAAAATGACCCCCTAATGATTCATTGGACCATTCTCCGTATGTATGATCAGTACCTTCAATGTACCATCTTCGCTACAGCTGGCAAGTTGTTCTTCTATGCCTTTTCCATTTCCATCCTCTTTTGTGACTGCCGGTCGCCAACTGAGTCGATGTATTTGATTGTCATGAGCAATACTGAAAAAGAAAAAGAAAAAGTGAGTTTCAGGAAGGAAAGAGACAAAAAGGAGAAATTTAACCCTTTGTCAATCACGGTATCAAGTCTCCATAAAGTAACATCGGAAAGCACGTTGCTCAAAATATGGATAGTTCCGTCTTCGAAGCCGACTGCCATTTTGCGCCTGGGGTTTGTATACATATAAAACTTGAGAAAGGTAGAGAGAAGGGAAGGAAAACATACCGCTCTTCAGAATCAGCAGGTGAAAAATCAATAGCAGTTGCTGATGATGGTGTTTTGATCATCGCCCTCGTTATCCATTCCTCATCACATTGTTGCCAAATTTTTACCTAACAAAAAAAAATCGTATGGCATAAAATAAATCAGCGCTACTGAGGATGTAGAAATCAACATACCAGTTTATCACGGGAAGCTGTACCGAAAATATCACCTTCTGCAGACCAAGCGCAATCCCAGATTATTCGAGCATGACATTTTTCTGCGCCAACAGGCACGTATCCTGAGAGAGTAAATATGATCTTGATTCAGTTGTAAATCTTTTGAGCTATACCTTGGTCGTCCTTTAGCTCAAACAACCGCCACGTCCTGTCTCTTGACACAGACAATACATATTTGTCGTCAGGACTGAAAGCAATCCTCGTTACTGTCAATGTGTGTCCAGCGAGTGGTCGACCGAAAGGTTTGAAGGTGCCCGTTTCATAAATTCGAATGACTGCGTGATCAGGTGACGTTGCTTTGCATGCTGTGGCAATGAATCTATGGCTGGGGGATACAGCGAGGGATATAGACTAGTGGTAAATGTAGATGCATTCTTCGCATTAATGATGTTAGTATCTAAGCGTCAGACAAATGACTCTAACCTCATAACCATGACCAAATATTTTTTCGGTTTCCGGCCACAATGTAGCTCCAGCAAGCTCACCTTCGAAAGGTCGTCTTGTCACAGGCGCCAGAACTGGCGCAACAGAAGAACCTATATTTCTCGGGTCAACCTCAAGAAAATGCATGTAACAGCTAACTAGACTCGCACCATCTCCCACAGCCTTGTTCGATAATCCAAGTGGAGGAACACTAGCCCCAACAGGACGGTCAACCTCATTTCAACATGAAGAACTTCACTAAGAATCCAAGAAACTTCCCGGAACATGCTGATGACCTCACCTCACTTTCGGCGAAATAAGCCACATTGAGCGTCATTGCTAACTGCACGAAGTTCCGCGGGGCTTCGAATACTCGCACTACCTTCTCATCAGCGATGCTCACAAACTTCAGGGGGTCCAGAAAAACGGCATCAGTAAGGTCGTAACCGTGGACCTGCGGCCGCGCGATCTCATGCCATTCACGCCGTGATTCGTCTGAGTGATACAATTCACCGAATATCCGCGTCGTTTGATCTACTCTAGAGGTCAGCTGAGCTAAAGTGTGTGCAAAAGAGAGGGAGCGAACGCACCCGGCAGAAATCAAATACTTGCCATTTGGACTCCATGCTAGGCCCTTCACGGTCCCTCTATGCCCAGAGATTGCCCCTAGTTCCTGCCAATCCTCTTCCGCAGCAGTTTCTCCCATATTTTTACAAGCCCAACGTCGCCAGCCACCTGCCCAGCCCCACGCCAATGCTTCTTGGCCGCCCCGAGCCCACAAAGAACCAACAAATCCTCCTGGTCTTTGCCCGCCCACATCACCAAAGCGTTGGTGATTGATCCAAATAGAGGTTGACCTATCCTGAGCAGCTCCGAGGATTGTAGATGGAGACCATAGAATCAGAGAAGAGTCTGTCGAGGAAGAAAGGATGGTCGGGATGGAACCTGGTCCTAGGTCAGGCCGCCAGGACAAAGATGTGATGCCAAACTCGTGTCCAACGAGCAAGGCGTCAAAAGTAACAGAGAACCGACGAGAGCTAGCGAGAACCTTATAAATAGACTATCGCTGATAAACGAACAGCCTACCTACCTGCCATCGGGTAAACTGGCAGTCAAAATATGACGTTTGAGAGAGATTTGCCTTCCACCTTCTCCTTCAGTGACCTCTCCAAGAGACATCTCGAATGAATCCAGCAACTCGTCATTCAGTTCACTTTCTGTAACAGGTGGAACGATTTTCACAGGCTCTATGTTCCATAAGCGTATGGTCGCGTCTTGGGAGCCAGAAGCAAGTATCAACGGTTCTTCGTGCATCGATGGTGGCCGGAAAGACAATGCACGCACCCAATCTTCATGACCTGCAAGATGCGTAGAGGTAATAAACTGGTTTGGGTGAGTGAGATCTGTTTAGTGTAGGTTATTGGAATTGACATGCATGATCTTCGTTTCGCAGGAAGAGTTGTACGTTCGTATCTGTTCCTGATACCGCGAGCAAGAGAACTGAAAGACTAAACCTTAGACGTCGAAAAGGAAGCGTATTCAAATCGATTACCCTGAGTTCCAGGAAGATAGGCAAGCGCAAGACTGAGTGGGTATCGTTTCCCCGTGGATATGGTTTGCTTCTTGTTCAATTCATCTAATCAATGTGCGGGTCATGGCATTTCGGTCTCTGGATATGATTTTAGCTAACCAGAGATAGTCACTTCCCAGACTTTAACGACGGAATCTGAAGATCCAGAGACAACTATATCGCCAAGAGTAGAAAGTGAGGTCAAAGCTTTCCCATGAGCTCGAACTTTGGAGGCAAGTGTCCACTGTATATTAAACTTGTGTGTCAAATATCAAATAAATGATGTAGTACACTAACCTTTGCCCTATCCATTCTCCACAAGAATAACATTCCTTGCTCATCTCCGGTCATTAGCCGCTCATTGGACATAAAACGAACACAAGTTACGGCTGCGCTATGTCCAGGTAAACATTCTGAGATATTAGACGCCTGTATTTTGCAAGTAAATCTACCCTCTTCGTTGTGATTTGAAACAACTTGCCAGATCCCAGAGCGCGACCAGATTACCAGTCCCCAGAGCAACCAATGAGTTCAGTGAGGCACTTGCAGCGTGAGAGAATCTATTTGTTGATGCTGCAATAAAGGCAGTAGACACTGTCATTTTTGTTTTTGACGGAGAAGGTATAAAGCTGTTACTAAGGCCATCATATTGATCTAATCACCGAGCTATTGTGTTCAGTCTCCTATCCCAAATATTGGCATTCTAAAAGCGTGCTTCGAAAACCGGGTCGACTAACTTACCATAGACATGGTCCTTGGCATTGGTGTTGACATTGTTCATCTGCCACGCATCGCTGCAATCTTCAAGAAGTACAACGGGCACAAGTTTGCGAGTCGCATCCTTAGTAAGAGAGAGCTAAAACAATGGAATTGTCTTCGAGACACTTCCGAACGAAGACAAATTCAGTTCCTAGCTGTCAGGCATGTTGTTTATTTATGTCCATTCAACTATCTAACAACTGAGATTTTGTCAGATGGGCTGTGAAGGAGGCTGCGTACAAGGCACTATATCCTGATATCAAACCTACATGGAAGGAACTTACCTATCTAGGGCTGTCCTCTAACGGCAAAAAGCCGACACTAAGTTACAGTTCTTCAAGTCAAGATTCGAGCAGGAAATTTGGTTCCATACATGTGTCCGTTAGTCACGATGGGGATTATACGATGGCATACGTTGTAGTTGAACGTAGGCTCCACAGCTCTCTCCGGTTTTTTCCTTCTGACTTCTATAAGGGTAATACACAGGCAATCAGAACACTAGACGACCGATCTACTGGATAGGACTGAGTTTTGCTAATGCAGCTTCTTGGGAAACGTCATCTTGTGAACCAGCTCTGCTAATCTACTTCAGCTGAAGATTCCGGCCACCATGTCGGCCACCACGGAGAAGCTTGCCATGTTTTCACTTCTCCCGGGTCCTCAATTTCGAAGGAAAGCTCGCCATCCAAAGCACTTTGCACCTGCTCTAAGCGTAACAGTGCCAAACCGAATTGACCATGAGTGCTTAGAAGCTTTCCCATACCGCGGGGCCGGGGGAGATGTTTCTCCTCAGAGGACTGGCTGATTCTTATCGGTCGGATATCGCAGTGGAGAGGGAAATCGGGTATGGATTCAGGATTTCCAGACCTATGTACAAAGTTGTTAGAGATGACCTCCAGTAATAGATTTCTCGTACGTGTCGCCGGGTGGATGCAGGAATACAGGAAGTATACGCTTGCGAATTACACCGGTATGATACGTTCGAACTGTCAATTCCTGACCGACATAGCAACCTTTTCTAAAGTCCACTGTTCACCGTTGAATGACGACGGTAAAAAAAATCAGACAGAATGACGTACATCCACCCATAATATCAATATTAGATTCCATCGGGAAAGCATTCATTGGAATTATGTCTGTGCTTCCTTCGGGTACTCCAAGCGCTATCCTGTGTAGCAGATATTGGTTCACACTACCGATATTATGTGAGGTTGCCTCAGCCGCTAGGTAGAATGATCTCAAAATGTCGAATATCAAAACCTTTCAGTCAAACAACTAACGTCTATCCCCTTTTCGCACCAGTAGCCGTTGGCCCATACCAGGGGCTCTCCAATCTATCAGACTCTTGTTCTGTGTCCCCCAAGGCCATCCAATACCCTCCCATGTAGGCTCTACAGCTCCGCTTCTTGACCGTCTCCACGATCTGGGGATCTCGGGTAAGGACTCAGAGTCCCATGCCGCCCATACATCGTACTCTTCGGACACGTCGCGCACTTTGACTTTGGATCGTAGAACATGGCGTCGTAGCATTGGCAGTAAGGGTGGTGCTTCTGACAATCGTGAGTCATACTCCAGGAGATATCCCGGTTGGCCAGCGGGAGTTGTAGTAGTGTAAAGAAAGACATCATACAAGACCCTACCCTAGTACAATAGTTGAGTCGACAATAGTCACAAAAACGTCAGAGCATGCCTGCGCGTGGAGGAAAGCTGAGTAAAGAGGTCCGTTTGACACTGAAGTTGACAAAAGACCATTGAGAAATTCGGGCGCCTGGGAGCCTGAAACCGAGAGTATGCTACGATGAGTCAATGGCACGACGGTGGGTGCCTTCTGTAGTATGTCTGCCAGAAACCTGAGAGCCATGATGTAACGCGCGGAAAGCAAATATTTGTACTCTCATTCCAACAACGATACGCAGGGTCTGCCGAACCCCACTACAGCTATGGCATCGTCGTGCCAAGGTCTTATAGCAGCGCTCAAGGATTGCCTGATGCATTCCGATTGTGTCGTCAAACATGGACACCTTCCGTCCGAATGTCTGAAAATACATTACGACGACCTACCGGACGAGTGTAAATCACTGCGCAAAGCTACATTTGAGTGCAAACGGGGGATGGTACGTATTGCAGCAATTCACCAGGCTCATGATTGACTGGCTACTTCTGTTAGCTGGACATGAGGAAACGTTTTCGTGGCAATATCGTTGGATCTCAGTTCCAGTATACTCCCCAGGACAAAAGAGATATTACTTCCCCGCCTCCTGCAACTCCTGCATCTTCACACTAGTGTTTTTCAGTGGTGGAGGTTTCTGGTTCATGGCTGACTGGTTGCAAGAGTCGACTTTCTGAAGTATATACCAATGTGCACTTCTGCTGAACGATCAATGTCTTATGATGTGGAATATGCCGATCTCTTTATGCAAAGCAATCCGCCTGCAAGCGTGCCTCCCACCTGTTTGTGCCCATCTAACAGCCGATCAACCTCATTTTTCCTTGTTGTCGCAGCCTCCGATACAACAGGCGTTTCTTGAACTTCGATTAGGATCAGGCACCGTGGCTCGCGATCCTTTATCTTACCTAACATCCTGCGCAAGTTGGCATCGTTGCCGAATCGAGCTAGTCTCACCTCCCTTTGAATGTATTATTCCTAGACCTGAAATGTTAGCTTCCATCCATCTCGGTTTGCTGAAACCTTCTGTGAAACTCCTCAGGCACTCTTGACGAGCCCTGGAACATCTTCACTGTTTTATCCATGTCGTATCTCTCCCATTGACGAATGAGGGAGGTGAGCAAGCAGCACCCGACCAAGGCTCCTTCCCTGCACGGCCATCTCTTTGATAGACAGCTGGGAACTCGTAATAAGCTAGCCTGGGCATGTTTAGTTGCAAGCCGATGAAAGGGAAGACGGGGAATGAATCAGTTGCTTGAGATTTCAGGGTATAGTTCAAGGCAGGGTCTCCCATCATATGCAAGTGGGAGTTCTCTGGGGTTTCAAGTTTCAGGAGTAAGGGCAGTGGAACACCAACTATGCAGCTTGCTAGAAGCCAGACTGCTTATGCTGCTGATATTACTTACGTGGATGAATACCATCCATGTGAGACTTGCTGATATAGTTTCTTGAGCCAGGGCTCCAGGAAGCAATGTCGCATATAGAGTATTCCAGAGTAATATTAAACTGAGGTCATGTTTCATGAAGGCAGCCATGTAAATTTCCAGTAGTGGGTGACCTGTAAGGATCTGGGAAATTCCGGTCTGAGAAAATCTGGGATGATTCCCGTACCGAGTCAGGTGTGATGTCATACCGCGCTGCATTCAACGCGTTACACGCGATATCATGTCTTTTCAATTATACTGTAGACAGAACACTGCTTGCATGTTGTGCAACAGTTCTTTGTGGTAGAATATTTTTTTGAAGTGTCCCTCTGACTTTGGTAAGAGCCATTAAAAAGTAAGCGCGGTGACTCAGATTGCTGCTGTATTTGGCTCCCATTCCTCGAAAAGAATCTTCATCACACAACCTTTGGCTCATAGAGGAGAAATCAAAAAAAATTAGCGTGTTTAATCCAGCTTCTATAATCGGAGACGACATCTGTATATAGTATGAGACCTGTATCTAGGAGAGGGTCTGGCGTTTTTATCACGACATCTGGCAAAGTCTGGGACGCCCTGAAATTTGAAATTCATGCTCGGCATCTCGGCATGGAACAGTCTGAGGAAATCTGTGACCTCAGATTTTCTCAGACTGCTTACGGGAAGTAACCCAGTTTCGAATTCATAGAGGATCGCAACAAAAAATCACACTGCACAGGTTTAGCACAGGTTTGCTGATGGTAAATTTGATCATGAACATTGTTCACACTCAGAGATCACATAAGGTAGCACAACACAAATTTAGCCCCTCATTCTTTTCTATCATGAATTGATGAACGCGCGGCTCGAAGGCAGTCCACGGTAATCTGCGAGTAGAATACAAAGGGGTCCTTTAGTCCTTGCATCAACACAATGTATATAAAAGTAGGAAAAGAAAATTGCAAGAAAACTGCATGCAATCCAAGTCAAGGGCTCGCAACCGCTCCTCATACAAACATATAACCACATCACAGGGAAATATAAAGACATGATGCAACTGTAATAACACCTTCGGGGGCAGGCATTTGCACTGATAAGCAGGCAGGCGTTGGGCCTGTGGGGGTTCACAGGGCGATTCAGCTCCTCACCGTATAATAATATCTCTCCGGTTGATGTTGGTCCTCGCTCTCCATGGGCATAATAGAGAGTGTACGGAATTAACGTTGACAAAACACTCCATCAGAAGCGAGCAGTGTTGATAAGTGAGCAATCAACGAAAAAATCGGAGAGCTTGTCAAGCTTGACAGCCAGAGTCTTCTCTAGGTTGCTCCTGTTATGTGTATTTATGGAGAGGCCTGCTATCGAGACTACTGCTCCTCCTAGCCCACACACTAACTGAAACATGATCCTCGGTTAGTATATCATCTACCAAAAACTACCGCGAGGCTCGGCCACTTGTCAGTCTGCCTTGCATTGAGTCCTTGTCTGCACCGCTTCGCATTGCCGAGTCAATAGTTTTGTCTCATGGGCAACCTGAAATCAGCGGCCGATCTTACGGCCGGGAAGGTTTAAGTTGACACTTTCGTAAGGCACAAAGGAACAGTCTCTCCCGTATCATCAAGTAAACGGGCCAATCCCAGTACAACCGAGTGAAGCGGAGTCAAAATATCAAATGAAATGGGTTCTAGATTTATCTCAGGAGTTCGGTTCTGATTCGAAAAACTACTGTTGGTCTTGTCGGAGGGCATGTAGTACCGTCAATTTGGATGTCTTAAATATTAATCTGAGATGAGTCTAGTACCGCGTTGCGGGCTCAACACAAAAAGGACTTTGGCAAATGTTGCCAAATATGTATTATGCCCATGTTTGCGTAAGAAGTTGTGATCAAATCATCAACCATCAACTCTGGGTACCTGCGATTAAATGTACGCGCCGCAGTGGGTTTGTGTGCCATGACGAAGGATTTCAATTGCTCAGTGGCAAATTCCTGATGTCACTAGATGATTTCGGGGTTCACGAGTGGGATTGTCAAGGTTTTCGATAGATTTTCGATCTCGATCTGTTAAGCCTCTCAATTCAACAAGGCCAAGCACTCTAATTTAGTCACAAGACCTCTGTCGCTCTAATTTATCCAAAAGTCTGCTAATAATCTCCCTGCCGTACTACCTGCATTTCATGCTCTCTCGGAGCTCGGCTTTCTCCAGTGTCCTTCGCTTTTCGACTCCTTCATTCCAAAATTTTCTCCCTCGTCGTCAGGTTCACGTATCAAGAAATATCCGTGATCCCTTCCCTTCTGGACCAGGGCAGGGCTCACAGACCATATCTTTGTCTCATCCCTTAGATCCCTCAAACTCTACACCTTCGTGTTCAAACATTGGACCTTATCCAAATTCGGCATCTAAAACAACAGCTTCGTCCGATTCTCAACATAGCAACACAGCTGCTGAGACATTCAGTAGTTCTGGTGTACCCACTCCTTATGTGTATCCGAAATCGTCAAGACCTGCTTACACCAACCCTCCTTTTGATACATATGGTTTCTTTAAGGCTCTAGAGAGGACTTTTCCGACGCCTACAGCTCAGAGCTTGATGCGTGCAACTCGAGCTTTGGTTGTCGATCGAATTGGAAAAGTGAAGAACGAGGCATTGAATATGAAGGACTTGGACAATGTCAGTTGCACGTTCTCAAAAATATGTTTGTTATCGTCTTTTTACATGGCTGAAATGTTTTTTCTCTCTCTTTCACATTGTCATTATTATAGCAAGCTTACCTCTTTCGTGCTGCGTTATCAGAGCTTCGAGCTGAATTGTCTATGAATATCAAGAATGAGTCTGCTGCTATCAATTCAACTACTGCTGCTCTTCGCCGAGATGTTGAACGGTTAGATGTCAAGATGAAAGAGGATATAACCAGTCTCAAACATGAGTATGCATACCAGTTTTCTTCGTACTTGATCGAGTAATGAATATGAGATCCAGGATACAGATGGAATTAGATAGTAGAAAGAACGAAGCCAAGGCAGATTTGAAACAACAAGATATTGCCATTGAGGTGTGAAATACATATTATTGATGAGCACCTGGACTGACGAACTGCTTTGTAGGAGCTTTTGAACAAGTCGATTGTAGACATCAGTGATTTGCGCACAGTTGTTGAAGAGAATAAATGGGAGAATATGCGACGAGCAGTCTGTGAGCGGGAAGCTTGACTGCTTGATAGCCGTGTGCTGATCCTTCTTCACAGTGACTCTGGCAGGATTTGTGATGGTCATCGTGATCGGCATGGAAATACGGCCGAGATCAAAGGCCAATCCGTCCCCACAGCCTCATCGCCGTCAGGATGATACTCTCCTTTCTCCTCCCAGACAGACTGAGTACCATGGCGCTGAGACTGAATAACATGTACCTTTAGTTACGCCGCCCAATCTAGCATAGTTATATCGGCGGTTGTATAATACGGCCACTATCGTATATACACTATAACGATGCTTCAGACGGACTGGGGTAGATCGATATGCAGACGCTTATTTCAGATTGAGCTTATGGATGTTGTTTGTAAGTTGGTGAATTGCACTGGGGCTGATGACATCGGACTTATCAGCGGCAGGCTCGGAGGAGTGCCCTTTGTTTGTGAGATCGGTATCTGGGGTCTGAGGGATGACAGGTTGCTCTTCCTCGTCGTCATCTTCCCAATCGTCCCTGACAATAGTGTCGATGGCAGAATTGGCCTTTTTCTCCTCCCTCTTCTCCTTGCGTTTTGCGTTCTTTTTTGCGCTCTTGCTCAGGGGTTTAGGTGGAGAAGAGGGCGGAACCCATCCAATGATATGGCCCTTTGGGAGGGCATTAGCGTCCATCTGAGACTGTCTGGTGCCCCTGAAGAGCTTGGCATCTTCTTGAGGAACATATCCCGGGCGGACTTTGTGCTGTTTGCGGGTACTAAAAAGATGAGATTGGGAAAGAGCAAGAGGTGACGGACGTACGATCCATCGGGGCGCTTAGATTCAGGGATGACGCGCTGGAGAGTGTGTGGATCTGTGATGATACCCGCATTGGATTTCTCGGGGTTGATGGGAGGACGCGACATAGTAGCTGACATGGTAGCGTGGCGTAATAACAAATGTTTCGGATTCTGTATTACGTAAATTAGTCGATCTCTGCTCTGTACTTTATTTAAAATGCCAGTCATGTCTTGGCTGGTCATTGATTCCCATGTCTCTTTCTCTTGTCAACATCCCCGTCTTTGCTGGTCAAGGCTCTGCTGCTGCAACCTCCCCTGCCTCCCGTGCTCAGGCTCTCGCCGACGCTATTTCCCCTGCAGGCTCCCTTCTCCTCACCGCTTGCTTCGAGGCTTTCCACACAGAGCTCTCTTCCCTCTCTCACCAGCACTTCCTTGTCTCTCGAATAGATCTCAACGACTTCAAGCACAAGTCGTCCTTGTTAGACCTTCCAGCTGACCCATATCTCAACAACCCCATTATCACCGGTCCCACCCTCTTCCTCCTCCAGTCCCTCAGATATTTGGCCTATGTCCAGTCTTCCGCTGCTGCTCAGGAATCTCTCACACCCTTCAGCGATATTCTCAAGGGCAACCTCGAGCACCACCTCGGAATCCTGGGTTTCTCTTCCGGTATTCTTCCTGCTGTTGTGGCGGCAACCTCCTTCAATACGGTTTCCTACATCAGCCGCTCCGTAGAGGCCTACCGTCTTGCCATCTGGATCGGCATTCGGACCCAGCAATACAGGTACCACGCGATCCTTGACGATTCTCCTGTTCCATGGAGCCTTGTGTTCTTGGGCCTGAACAACAAGTCCGCGGAAGAGGCTATCACTGCCTTCAACTCAGTGCGCATATTTTTGTCTTTACATTCTTCAACTATAACCTAACATACATATCTCTGCAATAGCATGTACCTTTGGCCGTCACCGCGGTCTTGGACGACAAGTCCGTCACCATTTCTGGTCGTCCTGATGTTCTCGACGCCTTTAGTCGTTCTCTTCCAGCTTCTGTCTCAATTCACAGGACCTCAGTTGACACCCTCTATCACTCTTCTCTCCACACGCATACTTTACGAGCTCAAGTTCTCTCTGATGTCACTGTCCGTGCCATCGCCTTCCCTGAATATGCCGACGTCAAGGTACCTATCCGTTCGACATACACTGGTTCTATCTTGACCAAGAATGATGTCGGCTCTTTGGTCGAAGCTGTCGTTGACATGATCCTAACCCAACCTGTCAACTGGGACTTGGTCACCGACAAGGTCATTAAGGCCGTCCCTTCTGATAAGAATGTCCGCCTCCTCAATCTTGGTCCGGGCACTGGTCTGACTCGGAACCTCGAGCGTGCCTTCCCTCGTAATCGTACTTCTTACATTGATCTCAGTACGGGTAACCTTGGAAAGAAGGTCAAGCCAAAGCAAGACCCTATAGCGATTGTTGGGATGGGTGTTCACATGCCGGGAGCTCGAAGTACCCAAGATTTGTGGCGTGTTTTGGAACAAGGCATCAATACAATCTCTGAAGTGCGCTTATGTTGTTATCCATCAAATTACTTTTTCCTTACAAAAATTGAATGTAACAGGTTCCTGAGCACCGTTTTAGAGTGTCTGATTACAATAATCCGAGGGATTCAAAGACGAAACGTCAGATGAAGGCACACACAGGAAATTTTATTGATGGTGCTGATGAATTTGACAACAAATTTTTCAAGATCAGTCCTCGTGAGGCTAGAAGCATGGATCCCCAGCAGAGGATCCTTCTTCAAGTGGCCTATGAAGCTTTAGAGAATGCTGGCTATGTTCCTGATTCCACCCCTACTTGGCAAAGCGAGACGGTTGGATGCTATATTGGGGTTGCAACTCATGATTATCTACAGAACCTTCGCGATGAGATTGATGTCTACTATAGCACAGGTAAGGGATCTCCTCCCTTTCTCTTATAAATATTCCCATGTCAAATCACTCATCTGCGTTCTCACCAGGCACCCTGAAGGCTTTTCTCAGCGGTAGAATTTCGTATGCTATGCAGTTGAGCGGTCCATCAGTCGTTGTTGATACTGCTTGTTCTTCCTCTGCGGTTGCAATCTATCAAGGCTGCCGAGCGATCATGAATGGTGATTGTTCCGCTGCTATTGTCGGTGGCATCAATGTTATTTCTAGCCCTGACGTGAGTATATTCCTCGCTTCTTTGATGCGAAGCAGTAATGTACCAATTTTAGATGATGCTTGGACTTGACCGTGCTCACTTTTTGAGCTCCACTGGTCAATGCAAGGCCTTTGATGCATCGGCAGATGGCTATTCTCGCAGCGAAGGTTGTGGTATCTTTGTGTTGAAAAGGCTTTCTGATGCTGTTGCGGAGAATGACAACGTCCTCGGAGTTATCCGTGGCATCGAGGTCAATCAGAGCGGTCTCGCACATTCCATCACCCATCCACATGCCCCTACTCAGGCTGCCCTTTTCCGCTCTCTTCTGGAGAACACTGGAATCGAGGCCAACTGCGTTAGTGTTATTGAAGCTCATGGGACAGGCACCCAGGCTGGTGATCCCAACGAACTCGAGAGTATCCGTAGCATCTTCGCTGTCAAGCGTGAATCAGAGAATCCTTTGCATATTACCTCGGTCAAGGCCAATATTGGTCATTTAGAGGCAGCGTCAGGATCTGCTGGACTTGCCAAGCTTCTTCTTATGCTCAAGAATCGTACTATTCCCCGTGTCGTGTCTCTCAAAAACCTCAACCCACTCATTGCCCCTCTTGCATCCGACAATACCATCATTGACACCGTTCAGACAGAATGGAAGTCCTTCAAGGGTCAAGCCCGTATGGCAATGCTTAATAATTTCGGTGCTGCCGGTTCTAACACCGCCCTACTTCTTGAGGAATTCTGTGCCACTGAGCGTTCCGAGCCTCATGCTGGCCTTGCTTATGTCTTTGGTTTTTCTGCAAAGACAGATTCTGCATTGGATGAACTTCGAAAACGTTATATTGATTGGTTGAAGGGCCCCAAGTCTACCTCCAATCTGGCTGACATCGCTTATACCATGACTGCTCGTCGTTCGGTGTATGAACACCGCATTGCAGTCCAGGCCTGCACCAAGGAGGAGCTCATTGAGAAACTTAGCAAGGCTTCTCCTGTTCATGTTCAAGGCGCATCTGGCAAAGTCATTTTCGTTTTCTCTGGCCAAGGCAGTCAGTACCTTGGCATGGGCAAAAGCCTCTACGAGACCTCTAGTGTGTTTAGGAAATATATCGATGAGTGCCACCGCCTTTTAGTCAGTTCGGGTTTCCCTGGAGTCATTCAAATCCTTTTGGCTGGGGAGGGAGGTAGTGGTCTGACGAAGCTTGAAGAGTTCGAGGTTTACCAGGCTGCGATCTTCTCGTTGGAGTATGCGCTTGCCAAGTTATGGATTTCTTGGGGTTTGACGCCTGCTGCTGTCGTAGGCCACAGGTATGCATTTCTTACTACCTATATTCTTGATTGGTCTGATGACCTTCTTCCATAGCCTTGGCGAGTACGCGGCCTTGGTCATCGCAGGTGTTATATCTGTACAGGGTGCTTTGACGATCATTGCTAACAGGGTTCGCTTCATGCTTTCGAAGTGTGTTGTTGAGTCCACCGGAATGATTGCTGTCAATGCCTCCGAGGAAGTTGTGGTCGAGGCCATCAATTCATCTCCCGAGTTCTCTGGCTTGTCCATCGCTTGTTACAACAGTGCTACTGACTGCGTTATCTCCGGACCTATTCCCCAGATCAAGGCATTCAAGGCCCACCTCGATGCCGAGGTCCACTGCAAGAATGTGCTCCTATCAGTGCCATTCGGCTATCACAGCTCCGCTATGGAGCCTCTCTTGCAGGATTTAACTGCTGTCGCGAGTAAAATTACCATCAAGGCTCCGATCATCCCCATTATCTCCAACGTCTTCGGTGATGTTGTCGTTCCAGGTGATGATACTGTCTTCAACGCTGCATACTTTGCAAGGCATTGTGCTGAGCCTGTCCAGTTTGATAAGGGCATCCGTTGCTTGGTCTCTAAAGCCGAATTTAGCAAAGTTGATGCTTGGCTCGAAATTGGTCCTCATACCACTACCCTCCCCATGTTGAAGGCCAATGCCTCCTTGGCCAAGGACACCCTCCTCTTGGGTTCTCTCAAGAAGCAACAGTCTGCCTGGTCTATACTCGTCTCAAGTGCTGCTCAGCTTTACCTCACTGGTATCCCTATTCAATGGCGTCAGGCCTTCAGTCATGTTGATGTGACTTGCATTGATCTTCCCTCCTATCCCTTCGCTCGAAACAAATTCTGGGTTGCTTTCAAAGAACCTGAGGTTGTTGCACCTGTTCCTGTCGTCCAAGCTGCTCCCCTTCCTACGAACCTCATCCACGAGTTCAAAATGCTCAATTCCTGGGCTCAATACCCCTCTAAAGCCAATGGAAATGTTGCTATTTTTGAAACCCCTATCAGTGATTTAGCTGATTCCATCCGTGGGCATGCTGTTGGCGGAATTCCCCTTTGTCCAGCTTCTGTTTACGTTGAGCAGGTGCTTGCTGGAGTTGAGCTTGCTAAGCATCACCTTGGCTTCAGGCTCGATGGTCAGCATCCTGTCCTTCGCAAGATCGAGTTTTCCAAGCCCCTTGTTTATGACGCGTCGGTCGCTCGCATTGTGACTACCAGTGTGTCCTTGAAAGACGACCGTGGAGTCTTCAGTGTTAGTTCCCGCGTTGGTAATTCCGAGGAATTGGTTCATGTGCATGGAGAGTACCGTTTCCAGACCGTATCAGAAACTGCGAATAAATTCAATAGGGCCTTCCCTGTTGTCTCCCGTCAAATGAGTGCAGTCCAAGAACCTAGGAGTGGAGAGCTTCCCGAGGTCTTCTCGACTAGGACCGCTTACGAAGTTATCTTCCCCCGAGTTGTTGATTATTCCAAGGAATACCATACCATGCTGTCGCTGACTGTTGACCCCAGCGGTATGGAAGGTGTTGCCAGCGTCAAGTTGCCTGTTGACCACGACAAGGGATCTTATGTCGCCCATCCAGTCTTCATGGATACTCTCCTTCACGTGGCTGGGTTCGTCGCTAACATGCAGGGTGGTATCAACGATGCGTACATTTGCAGCGAAGTTGGAACTGTCAAGGTTATTCCCGAACTCATCGACAACAACGCGTCTTACACTGTTTACATCAACAATTCCTGGGTTGAGAGCGAGGGTGTTACCATTGCTGAGGCCTATGCCGTTCTTGATTCCAACCCTCGTCGCATTGTTGCTCATCTGAAGGGCATGCACTTCCGTCTCTTACGTTTGAATTCGTTGAAGAAGAGTTTAGCTCATGCAGCTGGGAAGACGATTCAGAATGTTCAGCCTCGCGCTGTACCTGCAGCTGCTTCTAGGGTTCCTGCTGCACCTATGCCTGTAACCATTATACCCAAAGCTCCTTCTGTTGATGTCTCTGGCGAGATCATTAATATTGTTGCCGAGACTTGCGATATCAGTGCAGCCTCTGTTGATGTCAACACGGATTTGAGTTCTCTGGGAGTCGATTCTCTGATGTCAATCGAGATTTTTGGCAAACTTCAAGCCCTCTTCCCTAGTGTTGAACTTGATGCCCATGCACTTTCCCATTGCGAGAACGTCAGCGACATCATAAGCGAGGTTTCCAAGTTGCTCAAAGATCTTCCCGCTGCTCAATCTCCTTCCACCTCTGTCCCCTCCACCGCCATTAGTCCAGCCGCTTCTACCACCGCTTCCTCCACTACCACTGTTGATGTAGCCGCCCTCGTTAGTCAAATCGTTTCGGATACTTGCGACATCAATCTGTCTGCTATTGGTCTCGATACCGACTTGAATTCACTTGGTGTTGATTCCTTGATGTCTATCGAAATCTTTGGCAAGCTTGAGGAATCTTTCCCTAATGTCGCTCTGGATGCTACCGTTCTTTCACACTGTCATAGCATCTCTGATATCGTGAAACACATTCCTATCTGTTCTACTCCTCCACCCGAATCCAGTGATTCCTCATCCCCCCGTACACTTGTCGCTGTCGAAGATAAACTTCCCGAACCCTCTCGCCTTAATGTTGATGGTCCTGATGTGAAGCAGCTCCTTGCAAGTGTCTTAGACATCAGTGTCAAGGATATCACAGACGACGTTGACTTTGAGGACTTGGGTCTGGATTCGCTAACATCAATTGAGGCACTTGGTGCACTCAAGGGTGAATTCGATATTGATCTTCCTGTGGAATTTTTTCACTCCTACAAGACAGCGAGAGCTGTGCAATCCTATCTCGCTACGCATATCAGGATTTAATTTTTGTGATTCAGTTTTCTTCATCGTTATCATTTTCTCTCGCAGGGTTCTTTCAGACGCTGTAGTTTTCAGTGTATTTTTATCTGTAATTTTCTCGCAAGGAAGAAGCAATCGTCTAGAAGTTAGCGAGCACAAACATCTGAAAAAAATTGCATTTATTGACAGTATACTCATGTCTTATGATAATACGATCCGATAAAAATATATTATTTGATCCGGACGGCATCGAGGGCTTGAGATTACCTCACAACACCGTAAGGGTTTCATCTCAACTTGCCCTTCGATCTCTCAGACCCCTTTGTCAAGTATGCGCTACGCTGTTTTAGTGACGGGGCCTGCTGGTGCAGGCAAGTCCACATTCGCTGGGTCTTTCATGACGCATCTCCAGAATTCGAAACGAATAAGCCATCTTGTGAATCTCGACCCTGCAGCTGCACCAACAAGCTTTGAATATGAGCCTGTCATCGATATCAGAAACCTGATTAGCTTGGAGGATGTGATGAGTGAACTCCAGTATGGTCCGAACGGTGGTCTTGTCTACTGTTTTGAGTGAGTGAGTGCACTGCCCAAAAAGAAGCGGATTTTTCTTTCAAAATGTGAAGTGTGAGTGTTATTTTGCTCATGTGCGTCCGATAGATATCTTTTGGAGAATATGGATTGGCTAGAAGAAGAACTTGGATCCTATGACGATGACTATCTCATTATTGATTGTCCAGGTATCATCTTATCGTGTGGAATGAAGAGTGGTGTTCCTGATGTCTGCTTTTTTCTTTTCTTTTTTGAGACAGGACAGATCGAGCTGTACACGCACCATCCATTTCTTCCAACTTTGGTGAGAAATCTTCAGCGGTTAGGTATCAGGACATCTGCGGTGTATCTGTTGGATGCTCAATTCATGGAAGATAAATATAAATTTTTCAGGTCAGGGTCACCCAGTTTTTGTGTTCAACAAGACTCTGTTGACATATTTTATTTTATTGATCCAACAGTGGTGTGCTGTCAGCGATGTCAGCCATGGTTAACTTAGAGATACCGTGGATCAATATCATGTCGAAGATGGATCTAATAACTTCAAATCCGGATGATGAGTTGTCCGGAGCGAGAATTGGTCTGCGAAAACGAAAGAATTACACCAGGTATGTGTTCTATTGGCCCATCATGCAGGGCTCAAGCAGGGGTTAACTCTGGTTGGGACATGAACTGAATTGCCTTTCTCTCCCTTTTCTTCTCAGGTTTCTTGAACCTGATCCTCTTCTCTTGGTAAATGAACCTGGACGAGAGGGCAACGTCACAAACCCAAAATTTCATTCACTCAATAAGGCCATTGTACAACTTGTGAGTTCCTGCCTGATAACTGATACATATATCGACCTCATTCTCAAGAAATAGATTGAGGACCATCCCCTTGTCTCCTTCTTACCTCTGGACCTCACCAATCCAGATTCTCTCGAGACTGTTATCAGTCATGTTGATTATACTATGCAATATGGTGAAGATGAAGAACCGAAGGAGGTGAGCTTTTTCTCTGTGAACGTTGCTGCGCTGCAACAATCTTCGTTTTGATGAGACTGACGATTGACTCCTCACACAGCCCCATGACTTAGACGAAGGAGATTTTCAAGATCTAGAGTGACCGAGCCTGTTACATTTTTTCTTTGTGTTTTTATCCGTGCCGCACGATTGAAATTTTCGGATGGAAGTTGAGAGTTATTTGACATTGTTATTTACATCGTGTGCACACGTAGTGCTCGACTAATTATAGAACTTCAAATCCCCAGTGGCTTGAATGATGAGCCACTATCCATCTCAAGGGTCATACAGACACGAACGGCCTGTCTATGAGTATCCAAGCTCACGCCATGATTATAACCATAGCCACAGGCATAGGCATCATTCCTCTGGCAACGATTACTACGTTCAACAACCAACTACATATGTGCCTTCGCATGGTGGCAGTCACGGGTATAGCAGACATCATGACTTGCCTGCTACTATCACTGTGCCGACCGCCCCCATAGTCGTGGTATGTTTCTTTTCTCTTAATTGTGCCTTTGCTTTTTCAACTGACTAACTGGACAAACAGCAACCCATTTACGGTAGTCATCACAGTCATCATGATGGGAGTAGATATCGCTACCGTTCTCTTGGCGAGAGGTTGAGGTATTTCTTTGGCTTCGCGCCCAAAACTAAATACGATCACAATTCTGCTCGGTTGTTCTGGGGTTTTATGGGTTATTCGCGTCGATCTAGATATTAAAACGGGGGGTAGAGGTCAACTGGCAGGGCATTCAGTCTACCATTTCTGATTTATTGGATTTTACTTCGTCCTGGCTTGACTCACAAACCGTGTACGAAGTGTGTGAGAGTGAACTCATTTTAACTATCACCTCCCACGGGACACTTAGATGTCAAGATATAGATCCGGCCATCGAGAAATCTTATTACGATTAATTATATCCATCATCTGTGTTAACATCAACGGGACATTGCCAGTTCACGGGCTGCTGTCCAGAGTTCAATCTGACGCATAATCATGGAAGTAGACTCCAGCACATCTTGACGAGCCATGATTTGGTCGGGACTATCTTGAACATCCTCCCAAAGGACTGATACGTTGATTTCGACCTGTGAAACTATTCAGCGGGAGGACAATGAACAGGGTCCATGGTCCCAACCTGTTTTGAGAGTTCCTCAAGTACATTCTCGAGCTGTCCTCCGACGACATTTGCGATGTTGTCCAATTCCTTTAAGATGGCATCTGCTCCGCCTTCGAAAATGTCATTTTTGCGCTCAGCAATGTAAGAGTGGAAGACGGCCTAGTAATCTATTCAATACGGGATTTTTCGGCCATCGCAGTGAACTTGCAAACCTTCTGTCGAGCTACACTCCCAATTCCTCGTTCCTCCATGGCCTGGTCATAACCGTCAATCAACTGACTCTGAACATGAGGTGATATGCACCGCGAAACTTCTTTTTGCTGAGTGGTAAGTATATTTTGGACCAAATCAATGGTTGCGCGCAGTGTTTCAGAGGTCTGTGCGAGACTCATTTCAGCTTGGATCTTGATGCGATCCCTGAGTCCAAGAGCCGCAGTATTTTCAACATCGATGAGAAGTTTTTCTACAATTGATATGACAGCGATTCCGAATGGTCCCATCAAGTCGGTTTCAAAAACTTTAGCCCAAGAACTGGCGATATTTCGGGTGAATGGCAGCGTCAATTCCTCATTGAGATTGCGCTTCCATTCTCCGTGACGACGAAGAGCTATGATGTATGCGTAAACAAATCTATTGAGACAAAACAAGCTACGAACTTGCACGATATGTGGACCAGTGCATGCTGGAGCTGAATTCGTCAGTTGTCTGTACAGCAGCATCCGTGGCCTGTGTAGCCCAGTAAACCAACAAAACAATCAATTCGAATAAAATCTTACATTCGCTGCTCCAGCACGACATTTTTCTTCCAGGCCATCCTTGAAGTGTGCTTTAATGTCCTCTACGCAACCATCGACAAGGTTAGCAAATTGCTAGAGTCCTGCATTCAATAGCTGATGATTCAAGAAGATAACTGATTTCGGACCTGAGCAAGCTGCACTGCCATGCCGTTCATATTCACAGTCCCGCCGTAAATATCGTTAGATTCCCACTTATGGCGAAGGTATTCACGATCTGCGGCCGTGACATTAGTCATACCATGAATATAGGATTCAACACTGGTAACAAAGGTCTTGAGTTGAGTGAAGAGGTTTCGAGCCGACCGTTCGCGTGATGCAACAGTGAGTTGATGGCACCATTGCCGAAGCGCAGGGATACCTGTGTCCTCTGGATTGGTGAAGCACGTAGGTTCGCCGTCACCTTTGGCTTGACCTAAAGCAAATCATGAATATGGATTGTCGAAGGAAGTCCATCTTACCCTTGACTCTGATATAGTCACGACTGGAGCAAGTGAACACAGGGAGATTGATCGAGTTATAGTCTAGTCAAGCATCAACGCACCGATATGAAAGAACAGAAAAACAGGATAATACCCCGAAGATTGGCTGCAGGATCAAAGTTTTCAGGATCTCGTTCTTCTGCAGCGGCATCTGTGAGCTCAGCAAGTCAGAGGGAAAAAATCAATTGCATCCGGAAAATGGCCACCATCTAAATCTTTAAGACCAGTGCGGAAGTCCTCTCTTAAAACATCACGTGAAAACTTCCCGGGACATCGGTGAGCAAAGTCAAAGATCAATTTTATAACTTACCTCAGACCGTTTGAGAGAACAGAACGCATTTTTGTCTCGTTGTATCTTAGCTAACGATTTCTTGAGCCTAGCAATACTGTCCGAAGCATCTTTCTTCTTCTCTCTGGCATCAATGAGCTTGGAACGAGTCTCCTTGATTTTCGCCTTCCCTTCTTTTATTTTCGCTTTCAGGTCATCTTCTGTGAGAGTAATGATTTCCTCAGCCTCTTGCTTCGAGTCACTTTCATGGTCTGACTCATCCTCTGATTCACTACCAATTGTATCACTTGGCTCAGAAGAATCATCCAAGATACTCAAATCATCGGTACTATCATTGCTGTCTGTCGTCATCTTTCGACGCTTGGAGGAACCCGCCTTGTCCGTGTCGTTCCGTTTGCGTTTTTTGCTCGCTTTCGCGCCGTTCTTCCCAGTCAAATGAGGAACAAACACCTGATTGTTTTCAAGAGCTTCAAGATGCTCCTCGTGTACATTGACGATGTTCTGGATGAGTTCAAGTTCTTGGCCGAGAGCTAGTAACGGTTAGACGGAGTGGGCCAATTAAGACGCCAAACTTCGGCAGACCTTTGACATGTTTCTGTGCCTCATTTTCTGCCTCTTTCCAGACAATCGATTCATCTTCTATATCCTCTATCTGGGCTTCTATTCTCTCCAGTTCAGGGTCATCATGAATGCCGAGTGCCCGAATAACTTCTGAGCAAGAAATATCATCGCATTTGCTAGCTGAAGATACGCTAGTAAAAACAAAGTACAATTGATATGATAGACTTACCAATAAAAGTTATAGTGTGGTCATCATAGCTAGTGCCGTATAAGCCATCTAGCCAATTATTGCATCAAAGATTCATCACACTTACTTTCCGTCTGTAAAAAAATGCGAATGGTTGAATCATTTTCGCCCGCTGAGAAATAGATACGGCGCACCCACTCAATACCAGTTAGATTAGAACAACTTCGGTCAAACGAAACTTAAATGCAACTTACTTAGAAGCTGTAGTCTGAAAGCATCACCAAGCAAATCTACAAAGACGTAATTCATAATGAACAGACTAAAAAAAAGAACACGAAGCTAACCTCGAGCTGTTTTATCGTCAACAGCCCTTGTGATAGGAGCGAGAATCCAGATACACCTGGCTTTTTTCATATACTCCTTCGCAACGTTATTGCGAGCAGCATTGGCATCAGCGACACCTGACAAGGTTGAATGAGGGATGACGAGCAGTGCACTATCAACCCGACATACCAGGCAGATCAACCAGAACGGCGCCTGTGGACAGTGCTGCTGCTTTGCATCGTACATTGACTTGACGGATAAGGGGCCACAGGGCACATTGGTCATCAACAGGACTTGTCTGGAGTTTCTCTGTGTTTCTTGGGTGCTGGGTATTCATTGCTCGGACAGTAGCCATCAAACTCTGTCTCTTCTCTTTCTCTTTTTCCTTCTTATCTTTCTTGCCTCGCTTTTGATCTTTAGAATCGATGTATTTTGCAACTTCTTTGGCAAAAGTACACGAGTCTTTCGCAGAAATTTTCTTCGTAGTACCAAGGATATTGGCGATATCTAGGTCAAATGTCAGATGCGTCGATATATTCATACCTGATCACATACTTTGATCAGAGGCAATGATCTGATCTGCAGACATATGGACGAGATCTTCTTGATTGATAGAGGGATAAACGGCATTCATCTACAGTGCTTAGCCATTTCAATGATTCCAATTTTGTAAATCTCCTCACTTTTGACCAAGCAATTCCGGCGTCGCTTTTAAGGTCGGCACTCCTTTTCAAATTCCCCATTTCATCTACCATGTCATGCAACAGTTGGGTAAGCTCAGACTTCCACTCGGCCAAAGAGAGAAATGAGACGTCTGCATCAATTGTAGATTTGGTATGATATCCAATTTCAGTAACGACAGCAGTACACGCTATCAGGCAGAAGTGAGCGGACGTAGTACGCTTGATGTGAGGACAAACCTCGCATGCCACTGGTAGGAACTATATTGTCTACAACAAAATCAAAAAACCATTAATAATTCAAACATAAACAACACTCACCGTCCAAAATTGCATTTAGAATCGATGACTTGCCAGCGCCAGTGGCTATACAGTCTTCATCAGGGCTAGTGTGCCATGGATCACATAAAAATAACATACCGCCACAAACAGCAATAAGTGTGGTGGGAGTGCTTTGACTTTCAAGACTATATGGATTTTAGTGATTAGATCAGCCATGACAGCAATAACGGACCTCGAGATTTCACGCGCCCAGACCTCTTCTCGAAGCTTACTACCCAGCTTCAGATTTCGCATTTGTACTTCGAGAGTTTGGATCATCTTTATACCCTCCTTGATAGCAGCCTCAGGAGAATAGGCAATCTCTTCGGCAGACTTATGTTCCTCGAAAAGAGGAGCAATATAATTCAAGGACCTAACCTGTCTACTGGGGACGATAGACTGCAATGATAATTTCGTTTCCTCGCCTGTGTCATCAGAGTTATCAGATCCCGAAGCAGCGGTCGGATCAAGGCACTAGAAGAAACTGGCATTAACAACGAGTCTGGAATCAAGAAAATAGTTGACTTTTGCAGGAAGTTCGTTCAACTCGGACTTGACACGCATTGGCTCTGAAGAGACAAGCTTAAAGGAGCCTGATGGACCCAACGTCACTCGCGTTTCAATTGGTTCTTCTTTGATTTTGGTCATCTGGGGGGGCATGAGCTACGATGACATCTTGATAGGTGCATTGACTTGACTTACGGAAGATAAAGCATCACTGTCTTCGGACGACATTGTATGAGCGAGGAAGAGGAGAACTTGAGGGCTTGACGCGTCAAAGAACTTTTTTGCGTCCCGCTTTTTGAATGATCAGCTGTACATATGTACACACAATTCCTTAATTGATTATGACTCCTTAATCATTATTGAATCTCCATAAACAAACTACACTACTCGAATCGGCAATATGACTCGCCTTGCTGGGAATGTTTAGTATCTCTGAGGCACCCAATGCCTAACCAGGCGCCGTGCGACATCTGACTCGATTGTGCTTAAATCTTTGCTCTCCCAGAGTCCACTTGCACCTAGTAACAGACAACGACCTTCGTCAAAACGTAACAGTGGACCTGCTGCCAAGTCGTCGAAATCATTTCCTACCGAACTCAAGATGGGCTCACTTGACGAAGGGGAGGTATGATCCGATAGAACGGAGGACCCATCATTACATTCGCCGAAGGTGTGACAGTCCCGCTCTCGCAGTGGAATGGATTGACTATGTGCCTCTTTAACGTCTCCAACATGGACGTCTGAGTGGCAAATCGGGTAGTCATACTCGTAGCCTTCATAAATGACTCCTTCCACGGGGTGCTGGCCACATAGATCAACCTCAAACATTGAGAGGGGGTCCTGCGGTGGGTCCAATTCTGGATCTCCGGCCAAGTAAATTTCTTCTTCTCGATTAAGACCATCAGGTTCTCTTGGAAAAACGTTCTCAAAGTCGAAATCAGATTGGATGTCTTCTAAATCATCAAGAAGGAAGAGCTCAGCCCCGCGATCGCGGTCTCTGTTAGAAGCAGGGCTCAGGATAGGATCACTGAGAAGCCAATCTGAACCAACTCCTACATCCTTCAAATGGAATTTGGCATTTTTGTGGATCTCCTCTCCTTCTAGTCTGTTGTAGTTCCCGCCAGCATGTGACTTGTAATCCAAGTCAATAGAGCCTGCTTGTTTCCCTTCGTTTGGGAGAACTCCAGACACAACAAGGTTAGAAGCAAGGTTAGCATGTGGTTTCTGACTCGTATCACCGAACGATGAACTACGATTGAAATATTTTGAGACAATATCTTTTCCAGGCTGGACACCAGGATCTTGCGCATATATCACCTGAGAAGGAGATTCTGAGGGGCATACCGAAGAAATTGACGAGGGCGTCTCTTGTTCTGCCACTGAATGTTGGACCATATCATTATCATCGACGGTGTTATCTTGCTGAACTGATGATTCTTGAACCTGGGCATCGGTGACACCTCTTTCTTTCGTGTATTCCGGCAACCATCGTTCTTGTTGGATGTTCAACAAGACAGTACTGGTTTTTGAACCTCGGGTAAGGACGGATGAAGACTCCCCTGGAAGAACACCGTCCTCCTTTTCAATATCCCATATGACTGATTGAGCATTCTTCGATCTTGGCGAACTCTCCGTTTCATCTTTCGTCGCATCATTCTGCAGGATCTTGGCCTTTCGTTGCTTTTGTGCAAGAGGCGCCGTCGAGTTGGTCCGGGCCGACTGTAAAGTACGTCTCTTTGACATCCGTCGCAAAATAATCATGCCATCAGTGTCCTCCGAGGACGTATGAGAAGACTGGGACCCAGAAGGAGCAGGTTTTTTTCCTTGACTATGTCGGCAATTTCCAGCAGCTGTTGCTGATTTGAGAAACTCTTCCTCCGAGAATGCAAGGTTCTTGTCTTTGAAAGCTGTCATCGATACCGGAAACATGAAAATAGGGAAATTACCTTCCAGTTTGGAATAGTTTGCCTGGGTCTGAACAGACGCCTTGCCTTTTCCAAACATTCCGGAACGAAGAGACGGCTTGACCTGGCACTGATCATCAGGACCTCCTCCAATCTGGGAACCCAGAGTTATCTCACTGTTAACCGATTCTTACCAACATTCGTCGCAGTGAAACCATACATCAGTGCTAATCCCGCGGGTATTCTCTTGGATTTCGACTTCTTCTGAGGTTGATCACGATCTTCAGTTTGTTTCTTTGATGCTGCAGGCATCATGATCTCTCGCCTAGCCCTCTTCTTCTCCCGCCTCTCATACAGACCTATGAATCATGTCTAACACGGTGACTAAAACTAGTAGAAATGGTCAACGAACGTTTCTCCTCATCCGATTGGAGCTCGCGATCTCGTTTCACTCTGTGACGTCTGCGGGGTGGAAGGTCTTCTTTTGATGGTATTCTACCACCAGACTTGGTTTTGACGCGGTTGGAAAAAGTTGTGGGTGGCTCAGAACTCTTCAGACCCTGTATAACTTGTTTTTGCACAACCACACGTGGCCTGAGTACGGGCGTAGCAAATCCACAGCTTTGAGAATTACGCGCTCTTGTAGGAGTAGAATTGACAATCGATTTCTTCGCCTTCCAAGATGTCATGTATGCTCTTCCTTCTGCAGCATGCATCCGTGAGAAGGAACACAAGCCGTTCACAAATTGTAGGACAGCTCGTTGAGTGTCCCGTTTTGGGACTGTTGACAGACGTGAAGAATTAAGGTCAGCGCGTATTCCAGCTTCCATAGTGATCCGGCGAGAAATTGTCGGGCTCTTGTAAGTTTGTGAGTTTACTAGCATCTACCGAGAACCCTTCTTTTTAACAGATATGCGAAGTGAATACGTCATTTCGAAACATGTCATTGACCTGTCATTTCGGGCCGGATAGCAATCAATCAAGTCTCTAGCACTTGAGTGCAGATCAGACTCAGGCGCATAATGGCTCCTGCAATACTAGTCAACTGAAAATACTATTACAAAAAATTGAAATCCAGTATGAAATTCTTCCAATAGCCTATTTTACAGCCTTTGGACAACAAGAGCAGAAGCGGCACCACCCTGAAAGAAGCATGAATAACGAGGCTCAGCTCAACAGTTCAACACCTACCCCATTGCAAATTCCAGCAGCACCATATTGGCCAGGCTTGAGAGCATGCACAAGAGAAACAATGATACGTGAACCAGAGTTCCCAATGGCATGACCCAGTGCAACAGCACCACTAGATGTTATGTGAGTGTGAGCGTATGTTTCCTTGTTCCAATTAGCTGAAGAAATTAGCTGAGGAGAACGTACCCATTAACGTTCATCTTCTCTGGAGGAATGTTAAGAACCTTCTCCGCTATACGGGCGACGACGGAGAAGGCCTCGTTCACTTCGAACAGAGTCATATCGTCGATGGAAAGACCAGCTCGCTGGAGAGCTTTGGGAAGGGCGACCGTAGGAGCACCAGGGAAATCAATGGGATCAACACCAGCATCAGCGTAAGCTATGCACAAAATCAGGAATGCCAATGATTTCATATAGACTGTACTTACAGACAATCTTGGCAAGGGGCTTCAAGGCCAGTTCTTTGGCCTTCTCAGCAGATGTAAGAATTAAAGCTGAAGCACCATCGCTGATAGGCGAAGAGTTTGCGGCCGTGATAGTACCATCCTTCTTGAAGGCCGAACGAAGTGTGGGGACCTTGTCGAAGATTACCCTCCTGAATTCCTCATCTTCGCGGACGATAGTGTCGCCTTTCTTGCCTTTGACGGTGATTGGGATGATTTCAGCATCAAATGCCCCAGACTCCCAGGCTCGGGCCGCACGCTTGTAGGACTCAATGGCGTGGGCATCCTGGGATTCACGATCGATATCATATTTTACCGCAGCATTTTCTCCACAGTTACCCATAGCGAAATCATTGTAAACATCCCAGAGACCATCAGTCTCAAGAGAGTCGCGAGTGGTAAATTTACCGAACGCAGGATTCTGACGGGGAAGAAGGAAACTAGTGAGGTATCAGTAAGACTGATCATGATACAATGTGGTAAACACACGGGGCATTACTCATGCTTTCAAATCCACCAGCAGCCACAACGGAGCTTTGGCCGAGCTGGATGCTTTGAGCAGCCAACATGACCGATTTCATTCCACTTGCACAGACTTTGTTAACTGTAGTGGCATCAGAACTTGACTTGAGGCCTGCACCTAGAGCCACTTGGCGAGCGGGTGATTGACCAACGCCAGCTTGGACTACATTGCCAAGATAAACCTCTTCAACAAGAGCAGCATCGACATTCCCCTTCTCGAGGGCGCCCTTGAGGGCAATAGTACCAAGCTGGGGACCCGTGAAGGATTTCAAGGCACCATTGAAGGATGCGACGGGTGTGCGAACGGCAGAGACTATGACGACTTCAGGAACTTGAGACTAGGTTGCAATTCAACGACTGGGCCTCAAGGTTAGGTGAACGACAAACCATCATGCGGATTGAATAAGAGGAACGAGAGATACGGGTTGCAGTTGGCAAACGCGTGAGCAACATCGTTTGATATGAGCTTTCGGAAATTCGCGATCCAATCGTACGACAAACGGGGAGAAATTTGGAATTGTGGAAGGACAGCTAATATATGATTAGGAGAGAAATAGGCACATTTATAGATGTCAGGCATTATGATCCGTCCTGCTCCTGCTCTTACACAAGTCTTGATTAATATTATCCACGGTGAAAACCAAAACCAGTTCACACCTTACATGCCATCAATGATCTGGATGTCACATTTTCATTAAAATATCTACAGATTTAGGACACTACAGACTACTAGAAACCACATTTCTAACCAGTAAACTGTCTTGACTTCCTCAGTCCAATCATCTTGGGCTATCTCTCGCACTAACTCATCAACAGCTGTTGTCGTTTCGCAGGGATGCAGATACCAGCATGGAAAACCCAAGGTCGGATGGTCTCCATGAGAGAGGAAAGGAAAAGTGGATGTGGGAATGTAAAGAGCATAAGAGGACACTTCAATATGATCCCAGGCATTGACCTTAAAGAGCGAAGTTCTTAGAGCTTGTGCAAGCGGGAGAGGCGTTCCACCTATCGTGGATGCTCAGGAATCAGAAGAAATGCTTTTCATGAGCAAACCCACTGGAATCACAAAGAAGGAAGTAAAATGTTGGAACCCTGAAAGTTGCGGAGAGAACAACATATTGTTGACAGATAAGTACCTCAGATTCCAGGGATTTCGGCAGAACAGTAGGATCAGCATCCTCGAGTGATCCGGCCTCCCCCACAGACCCATCAAGAGCACAAGGAGGAGGAGCATCAGACCGGTGAAAGACGTCGATAACCCGAGACATGAAACCAAGATTTGGATAACTCTGGATTGCCACTCAGACAATATGCAGAATCCCGAATTCAGTAGCATACAGTATGTTCATGCCAGGCCCATCCTTTGAGAGCAGAATCCGGCGTCAAATTGTTGTGTCGAGCAATGAATGCCTTGCATGCAACATCAAACTGAGGACGTGTGAGCATATCTGTGACAAAGGTTGAAGTGACATAACGTAACGCTGTGAAAAGCTGTATAGAACATGAGATAAGGTTTGAGCCACCGCCCATACCTGACAAAGTCGCGACTCCATATTCAAAGAAAGCCCGTGTCAGTGCCGGCTTGCCGTCTGGTAGTCATTGTCGTGGACAGTTCCGATACAAAACCATGGCCGTAGGAAAGGTCTGCTATGCTTGGTCTTAATGTCGGAATAATGTGTCTAACTCTTCGTTCGTTACAGAACAAGCGTCTCTCGAAGGGTAAAAAAGGTCTCAAGAAGAAGGTCGTTGACCCCTTCACTCGCAAAGGCAAATATGTCTTTTTGCAGTGTTGATGCGTGGGCTCACATTCTCTGAAGACTGGTATGACATCAAGGCTCCTTCAATCTTCGATGTCCGAAATGTTGGCAAGACCTTTGTCAACCGATCCGTTGGCTTGAGTGCGTATTTAGGATGTTGAGAGCGAGAACATAACTTTGAATGTGGTATTTTAGAGAACGCCAATGATTCTCTCCGTGGCCGTATTATCGAGGTTTCGTTAGCTGACCTTAATAACGATGAGGAGCAATCCTTCCGCAAAATCAAACTGCGTATCGACGAGATCCAGGGCAAGAATTGTCTGACCAACTTCCATGGCATGGACTTCACCTCCGACAAGCTCCGCTCCCTCGTCCGCAAATGGCAAACTCTAATCGAAGCCTATGCGGATGTCAAAACCACCGATGGATATCTCCTCCGCCTCTTCGTCATCGGTTTCACAAAACGTCGACCTTCCCAAGTAAAGAAGACTACATACGCACAGTCGGCCCAGGTGCGTGAAATCAGGAAAAAGATGTTCGAGATCATCAACCGTGAGGCGACAAGTTGCGATTTGAAGGAGTTGGTACAAAAGTTCGTGCCTGAAGCTATTGGTAGGGAGATTGAGAAGGCCTCGAGGAGCATCTACCCCTTGCAGAATGTCCATGTCTTTAAGGCCAAAATTCTGAAATCACCCAAGTTTGATGTCTCTAAACTTCTCGAACTTCATGGTGAATCTACTGATGTACGTTTACACCGCATGCGATGATTCTGAGATTGTACTGACCAGCGCAACAGGAGACTGGTACACGGGTAGTCAAGGATTTCAAAGAACCTGTACCCCTTGAATCTGTTTAAACATTTCCCGTAGTTGTTCCTCTCCTTGTATCCTTTACCTATGATCTCTGATATGCAACGATGATGCTTTTATCATTCATATATGTACATGCTTTATGGTGTAATCCGAGGTTTCTCGATTTCTTGATTTGGCAATTGAATCGTGCGACAGATCCAATATTTCAAGTCTGGTCGAGTCTAGCATGGCTGATGTTGATTTTTTGAGGCAGAAACTCAAGATCTATCCAGATTTTCCTCGTCAGGTGAAAATAAAGATTTGATTGCTTTACCTACGAAAAGATTTGATCTTATCAGCGTTCATGAATTTAGGGGATTGCTTTCTTGGATATCTTCCCAATCTTACGCGACCCACTTGCCCTCGAAACATTAATCACTCACTTCGTCCACCACATAACCTCACACACTCTTGGGTTTTCGGATCACTATAAAGTAGATGTTGTCGTTGGCCTTGACGCCCGTGGGTTTCTTTTCGGACCCATCATTGCCTTGCGATTAGGTGCCGCCTTTGTCCCTGTACGCAAAAAAGGCAAACTGCCCGGAGAATGTGTACAGGCAGAGTATGTGAAAGAATATGGCACGGTCAGCCAATCCAACATCTAATGCGGATAACCTTCTGACTACGTTCACGTCCGTTAGGATTCTTTCGAGATGCAAGCCGATGCTATTAGACCTGGTCAAAACGTGATCGTTATTGACGACTTAATTGCTACCGGTGAGTTTGGCCCGCTTACACAATGCTCGTAATTTTATCCTTTGTGAAGGTGGCTCTGCCAAGGCTGCAGGGGAGCTTGTCAGGAAACAAGGCGGTAAGGTCCTCGAATATCTCTTCATCATAGAGCTTCTCTTCCTGAAAGCATCTACTACACTCGATGCTCCCGTTTACTCTATTATACAAACCGAGGATTAAACACCTATACATAGGGCGATCATAGTAGGATTACTTAAACCAACAATCGGGTATTTAGCAATGGGTGGCCATTGATATACAATATCCGTGAATTTGAGGTATCTTGATATTTATCGTTTTCAACCTTCTCCGATACATCCAGGGGTTCCTCTCCCTGGAGCTTTTGGAACGTTGTTCCTCGGTCAGACCTAACAAGAGGATCCTGATGAATGGCCATCATAACCTGACCTGTTCCCAAGTGTGTGTCTACTGTCTCCATCAAGTGTAGAAGGACATTGCCTGCAGTTTTAGCCAGCAATAAAAGTCCAACATCCGAAATATCTCCAGCTTCCTCCGCCTCTTGGGCATCAGCAGTGGGATTAATGGCAGTCTCGTCATTGCCAATGACAAGGATTCCCGCAGCGCCGGCATGCCGAGCTTCGAGAAGTTTTTCAAGGAATGTACAATCTCCTCGTTCCACTACAAGTACACTGTCAAGATAAACGTGCTCATAAGGGAGACATCCTTTGAGGTTGCCAGAATCACGAAAGAGTGGCAGCCCTCCTCCCCTAGCCATGCGTGGTAGCTTGTCGTGAGGTTCAATGGCACGCACTGTGAGGTCTGCGCCGAAGAAAGCCGTAAAGGCGGTCAGGCGTAAGCCTAAATCTGTGTTCCCCAGGTTCGTTAGCTGAACTCCAATCTCAGAGTCCATTGTGTTGAGGAAAAGACGGAGCTGAACGTCGGAATCACGAGAGTTTCTTGGAACGATAGTCCTTGTGTCCTTTGCTGGTGGCATAAATATTGTGGAGTCGTTGATATATACCATATGTCCCGAACGAACATGGTAGTGACCCACTGAACTTAAATCAGTCTTTGAATGGCAGTGATGTCGGAGGACATACGTTTACGAATTTCGTATCCTTGGTCATCAAGGCGGCGGACGATCTGGGTCTTTATACCAGTAATGTTGTGAATGATAAAACCATCTGAAACAGGCTCTAACTTCAGGAGACTGGGGCTGAGGTCCTCTGGAACAATTCGTCCATCAGCGGAGAGGATGAAGTCATATGACTTTCCAGGGTTTGGTCAAATCATCATTGAAGATGAATAGATGATTACTCACGAAGCTTTCGGCGATAGGTTTTTCACACCACCCATTGGGGGACCAAGCGTCTATTTCAGTTGAGCTTGCGTGCACTTCAAGCAATTTGCGTGCATAATCGTAGTCGCTTCTTGAACGAATGCCACGAACAAGACCATTATCAGCAGAGCGGTTATTGGGGGCTTCAATGAAGGGTTTGTATACAGGACATTGGTGGTTGTCCACGGGACGCATTTTTCTCCGCGGGAGAGATGTAGGTCGTAAATGTTTTCTGTCAAGGAATATAATATGACCTTCTGTGGTGAATACGTAGTTCGAGTCATCGTGATGCACAAAGTTCTCTTCATCAAACAATAAATAAAGATACTAGAAATGATAGACGTTAGATAAAGCATGGTTAGGTATGTTCCACTTCAAACCTTGAGTGTTTCTGACAGTGTGAAGGATTCCATACGATCATCACGCTTATTTGTCCGAAGGTCTTGGATGCCAGTCAGTCCACATATAACGCGAGATCTGGCAATGAGGTCTTGGAGCACACGTTCTCCGACATCCAGGTAAAAAGGATCGCGAGTTGCCTGATGAGCGACCTCAGCAGAAATGTTAGTCTAAGAACATTAGTTGGACGGACCCGGTAAAGGTACCATGTCGATTCAATGAATTCTACATATAAATTCTAGTGAAATTGAGTTAAGCACTGGAATTTTGGCTCACCTGGCCGCAGAGGATATTGATGGGAAGTGGCTTTCTTATGACTCGTATCGTATACTTCAGGAAGTCCAGAGTGCCCTCGCCATAGGTTATAGTCTGTTAGACACTGTCAATAAACTGAGTTTCAAGATGGAGACTTATGTACATAGCATGTGTAACTTGATTGCACTCTGAACATCGCCGGCCAAAACTTGCAGCCCTGGCCAGAAAGCGGATAGTGAATCTACAGTAAAGTACACTGTATCTCCGGTCATCATGTTCACAGGACGATACTAAATAACAGGAGATATCTAGCCCGTCGACAAGAACTAGAAAGACTGATGGGACTTACCCAATAACCATCCGCTCCTCGCGAATAGCGCATTATAGCTGCATATGCATCATCCCAGACATCGAGAAACTCGATTTCACCTACGAAATATAGATAAGATCGACAAAATCAAAAGAACGAACGCACCGCTTAAAATGTACCATTTCAACGCATACTCAAAAAAGGAATCTACGCCAGCTCCAATAGACATAACCTCAGGAGCTGTCCATTCCTGCATGCAAATAAATATATTGTTGATCTTTCCTTGCGTAAGGACGTACACCATTCCAAGTATTGATTGTATTTCCAACGAGGCCAATCTCGGATTTACGGTTCCACAGTGCAAAAAATGCCTGATTCGTCACATCAAGTACCCCCAGAGTTGAGAAGATAAATCACCTTGGATGCGGCCTTCTCAAACCGCTCATCTCCAGTAAGCCGACTAAGCGTTGCAAATTCCAATATCAGAGACCCTGCTCCAGCGGTGCCTGAGATTGAAACTAAGTACCCACTCACATGATCAACAATTAGAACCCATACTGACAAGTTTCCAGGGTTTCTCCTCGAACAACACCTTTACGAAGATTGACCTTTACAACGCGTGTATTGAGTTTTGGTATGAGAAACCAAACAAACGATAGTCAATACCCTAGCAAATGGCAAACCGGTCCGCGTAGAGAATGCCGGGAGGAGTCGATTGCCAAGATCGTGAGCAAGTTCCAACAGCTCCCCACGGTACCAGGGAAGGAAGAAGGGCTGTCCTTGACGACTAGCGAATAGATGGCCCGAAAGTAAACCTCCAAGAACTCGAATCGTAGTTTCAAACACTTGAGGTTTTGTATTCACATCGAATTGAACCCAACGGATAACATTCTTGATAGCTTTTTCAAACCCCTCTCTGTCATCAAGAACAACCAGTGTGTCAAGCACATCAACAAGCGTAAGAGAGAAGTTTCCAGCAACATCATTGGCCGCAATATTCGTGCTGGGCTCAAATAAACAGGAATGCGAAGCAACGTAGGAAAAACATACGGATTTTCCCAATCAGGACCTTGACCAGAACATGATAGCGGAGTGAGCTGAAAAACGCTATTCAGGCTATTGGAACATCGAAATTTCAGATGGCATACTTCGTCTAATGGGAAAGCTGGGGAATGAATTTGAGACGAGTGTATCAAAGGATGATGATGAACTGCTTACCGAAAGTCATGTAGTTGTCATAGCCATGATAAAATAGTTCTCGCGTCCTCTCCCTGTATCCTGAAGGTCAGTTGGATTCCGGTGGAGCCTCCGGAGTATGGTTGTGTGACGTACCGGGCTACAAGTTTTCGTTGACTAGACCAGCCCGAGCCTGAGAGAGGAGACGCTGAAGTGTTAGCAAACTGACGGGGAATTTGAAAGGAGGCCAACAGAATGAGAAAAAGACATTCCGGTAAGAATTGTCTCCAGTGCATAGGAACACAGCTAACCTGGAACCTAATGTCGTGGCAGAAAATCAGTGACGTGTGACCTCGCGCAGATCAAGATTAACAGCCAGGTCATGCCTCCCGCCCTTGACCCTCCTAATGCCCTCAGCAACTACATGCTCAGAGGCTGGGTATGTTCGGTTTTCCTGAGCAACAGTGCACTGATACAGTCCAGGTTTTGACCAACAACCCATGTTCAACTAAAGATTGTGCAATACCACTTTTGCGCTCGCCGGCAGGCCAGAATCCAGTTGTCCATTTCTGCGTGAACTGTGATGAGAATCAAAATGGTATGTCTGCTGTGATTATCTAGTACTTATCTTGTCAACATTCCAAAGAGTCACGAGAGCCTCAAGCTGTATCTACCACTCAAATGGACATTTCCACTTCGACGTCCTCTGCTTCTCATGTAACAAGGGTGTCTACCCCAGCCACGGACTTATCTGATGCTGCGGATGAATTTATTCCTTTTGTTGAGAGTGAAGAAACACGTCGGCGTCGTGAGCAAACCGACCGTGCATCTGCGGAGATCGGCCGACGTCTATTGCAAGGTTGGACGATGCTGGGTGATGAATGTCCGAGGAGTGAGTGTTACTTTGTTCCACTTGTTCGTGCACCCAAGACAAGTGGGGAAACAAACCCGAAAAAGGTTCAGTTTTCCATTGAACCTTAACGCAATCTTTAACGCAGTTTCAGGAGTGTGTCCTATGCAGAAATATGTACACCACCGAGAAAGATTGGGCTGGACGGGAAAACTTGGTTCTAGTCAATGCTAGTCCTACAGCACGAACTGTCGCCCCAGTCCCCAAAACTCATCTACCCACTGGCCTTGCACAAGTAGCCCCTTCAACAAGCCAATTTCATCAAGTAAGCCTCTTCAAGATATGTGTTCTCAGGTCCTTTAGATTGATACCTTATCTTCAAAATCCATCTTCCTCAATCAGCCTGAACAGGCGGGTCCGGATCCAACTGTAAGGAAACTTTTGAACCAGGTTTCAACTGTGAATATTACAAGTAATTTCTTCCGAAATCTTACCAAATTTTTACTAGGCAGAGTCGACCATGGACACACTTTGTGCTTCTTCCGAAGCTTTGCAGCTCTCGCTACAAAGTCTCAATACTCGACTGACATCACTCGTGTCCAACCCCACCCTCACAGACCCTTTTACCATAGCTACAACTGCAGACGCGATGACGAAGGTCATCCAGGCCTTATCTAATGTAAAGCAACTCCAATGGAATGAGACACAGGCACACATGATGACATGAGCGTGCATCGTTCGTGCGTCGTTCGAGCACTCGATTTTATAACACGAGTACTGGTCGGTGTTGTATAAACCCAGAGATCATTGTAACACGCTCGGCTCTGCAAATGTTATCAATGATTGACTTCGGAAATGAGCATTTTCAACACGCTGTCTAGGGGTAGTGTCAAATACAAATCATTCATGGAGTTGTGGTGCATTTCGACTGCATGGTCACCTCGTGTGCCACACTGATCTAGTCTTAGGCCACTATAAAGCTCATGGTATCCCATCTGCCATTTAACGCCATGCCCAACTTCAATATCTTAAGGACAATTGGCGGGCTCAGAACCTCGCCTCGTCCGGCACCCATTATCGCCAAAGACTTTGTTTATGATACGGCAGGCGCCCTGTCTCCAGCGAACTCTATTACACAACCACGTTCGGCATCCATCCCTCCTGAAACCATCAAGTCCCAGCCCATAACTGATCCTTCCCTTGGACGGCGAGGTACACTCAAGAAGAAGTACAAGGCAAGATGTTTTCCAGTTCAATTAACGAGAATCATTCAATTATTTAATGCCTATAGCACCGATATCATACCTCAGAAGGTGCTCCCATGGCTCCCATGGTACTACAGTCAGAGTCGCAATACCCCCAAGACGATGTATTACCTAGCCTCCCTATTATCGCTCACCAATCTTCAGGGTACGAACATGCCAGCATATCCACCTCTATCTTGCCAGAGAAGTATCCATTTCCGTATGAAGACAATCACCAACAAAGATTTCAAATCAATCCAAGTACAGATTCTGGTACCCCAATGTCAGGTGGTATGTCAGGATTTAACAACAGTCTCTCAACGGCTTACGCAGATTTGTCTGCACCTCGAGGTGGAATACATCCCAAGCACAATGGCAGACATCATAGCCGACATCATCACCATCACCATCACTGTCCCCAGTCTCGATCTCCGCAACGATATGAGCATAAAATCTCCTATGCCACACCCCCGACACATGGTTATAGTCACAGTTCCCCCAAACACACATCCTGGGAGCCTGAATACAGTAGAAGTCGATCTAGATCTAGATCTTTTACCCCCATTCCGTCCGTATACCGAGAACCCGATAGTATGGGGGATCCGTATGGAGATCCAATGATTCAAGAAAATAGTGTTCATCTGATTGGAACAAATGGATACAGACGCTCACTACACCGCAGTTCTGAAAGACTTGTACTTGAACTTGATCAAGATCACGGACCTTCGTGTACACAGCAGCCAGCGATGATTGAATGGCTCTCGAACACAACGGAACGACAGGTGGATGAAGAGCCTCCGACTATACATGATCCCGAGGCGACACTTGTTGGAGAGTCGGAGTCTCAAATCATCTCTCCACCTATTGGGAGAGAGAACAGAAATGTCTACCGCACCTGCGAGCCCGACCACGAACCGGATGCCTCGTACCTCAGGTGGCGGGCACCTGCACAAAATCATGCCTACGAAGTATCTGTTCTAAGTGGTTTTCTCGCTAGCCAGACACTGATTTATTTATTTTTGTAGAACAGACGTCATGAACATAACAGGGCCCCCGAAGAACCGCAAATAAAGATTCATACGCCGTACAGGGATCATCATTATTCTGAAACGATCGAGGTAAATGGAAGAACCTCATCCGTTATTCATACTTATCCTCAAACAGCCAAGAATCTATGAACGATGCCCTTCCCTTGACGGGTCCGACTCAGATCCGGAGGAGTGCTGCTATATAGTCCCTTCCGGGGCGCATGTAGTTTTCAGGGACCATAATGAAACTGCTCGGTTTGTGGTCCACTTCTTAGCTGATGGAATTCATTTACATGAGGTGAAGGATCGGCGAACCTGGTCATATCACTAAGGGACGGTCTAGGAGGGACTTAATGACGTTCACAGTTCAGGATGAGCATGGAAACATTTTGTATAGACATGGTCCAATGGACGGTGGCCGTTATAGAGACGATAGACATCTTCGGTATGTCCTACATTTGATAGAAGGGTCGGGAGCTTAGTTGGGTTGATCACAGTCCTGATGATCCACAGTCTCGCCGTCCGGTCAAAGTCATTATGATTGACGAACATGGAAACCAAATACTGGCGTGAGTACTTGAACTCGGCGTGTCTTCACTTGCACCAACCAGCAACCCAATGAAAGTCATCCTAGCGAACCCTATCATCCCCATCGCTCGCACCAAATTCAATACCCACATGATTCACAGCACTCATATCACTCCAAGGACTCGCATTCCTCACAATATCCTCAGCACTTACATCCCTGCCAACACCTGCAGCATTCACTACATCCCCAGCCTTCATATCTTTATCATTATCCTCAACATTCATATCCGTCTTACGTATCGCATAGCTCTGGGCACCGGAGGGCTTAGTGATAGGTACTATCGTAAATAGCGTTTCACCAACCGGGATGTGATAACTAGTGCTTCATATGAATATACATCACATGGAACCAACAGCTTATGTTCTTTTGCGGCCTTTTTTTCCATTAGAACGTTGAGAGCCACCTGTCACAGAGGCAATTTCTTGTTTGCTCAGTTGGAGTACCCCTCCACGGAATTTCCCCACTCCCATTTTGAGCCCTCTTTTCTTCGATCGGGACACCGGAGTACTTGAGGTCTCAAACAATTTCTTCAGAGTTGGGTGATAATTCCCCATATTCTTGGCCTTCAATCAAATAAACAGAATTGCTCTGAAGATGGGAGAAACGAGAAATACCTCATCCAACTTCTGTTCTTTTCGTTCCTGTTGTTTTCGGACCAAACCCTCTCTCACCCGCTTCCCCGCCTTGTTCCTTTCAGAATCTCTAATTACCTTTTCACCTTTCCCTAACTTAGCACCCTCTGCAAGCTCGATCACTCGGCCAGCAAGAGCTTTACGTTGTTGAGCAGGTTTCATATCAAGTCCAGGATTTGTAGAGCCAGATAGGAGCTGTGTATGTACTAGCCTATGAAGCAGAGCATCATTCTCTGCATTTGTCCTTTGAACCATGTGTCAGTACAGAACAAGAACCCTGGAATACCACCTACCGCTCATTCTCTTCCTCCTGTGTCGCCTTCTTGATAGGCTTTTGCCAAGATATGGCACCTGCACCTCGAAATTTAGATACCTTGGATGACTATATAGATCCATCAGATATCGAATTGTCATGGTGGTCAACCAGGACTAACCATAAAGGCCTTCATTTCTGTTTTTGATATCGTCTCAGGCAGAAACTTACTTTCCGAGAACACGATAGTTTTCTCATCAGTAGGATTCAAACTGCCTGCTGTAAATCCATCATCATGTTCAAAATCTGCAATGTGATCAGAAAATAAGGCCCATTAGGATTTCATGTACCAGATTTACCAAGCTCCGAATGCCTATCCGAGTCACTGATGTTTGTTGATCCCTCAGGTTGTATTCCATCCCACTCTTCCTCTGAACTCGATTCTTCGTGAGCTCGTCTCACACGCTTTGATGAGATATACTCTGGTGTTGCAATTCTTGCTTTCCTTTTTGTAGATTTTCCTACACCTGAGAGATTAAATGACTGTAAAAATTCTTGTCCGTGGGCTTCAAGAAAGTTCAAGAATTTCTCATCACCCGACATGGTTGTCAACCGAACAAAGCTGATGTGACGGAGTCACAACCCCTATGTCTCGCCAGCGGAAAGGGAAACCAACCTCCTCGAAAGATGTCCCCATGGTGAAGCCCTCTAAGGTATCCGAAAAGAAGACCAGAAAACCCTTGATTGAGATCTCAGAGGAAGAGCAACGGAGGCTCATCAAGGAATCCGGTGTTCTGAAGCAAATTCCAAGACCTGACCAAGTACTGTCTGCAGATGCAGGAGATTTGGAAGATGTGACGTTCGGTGAGGAAGTGGGGAATGTACTCTTTCATGTCGTCCCTTTGTCATTCTTGCTGATCATGATGGATATGTGTGTACCATGAAACAAGGGAATTCATTTGCTTATAGAACCTCTTACAGTTTGATTCATTATCAATATAACAGGAAGCCCACTTTAAGTAACATCTCAGACCGACTGGTATCTGGTGTTCCTAGTGAGTTCCTCGCTCGGTACTGTGTCTTTCACCGGTTCATTTTTGTTCTCGGCAACAGTCATGGCCATTTTCATTTTCTACAGTGGGCCTACTCAGTACTCAGTTTCTATACCCCCCAGTCTTCTGATTTGATTACTAGCATCACGGTATAAGTCCTTTAGGACGACACAGATCCTTCTCTTTGTAGTCAGCATCGTCTCTGGAAGTCGTCTGATATACCAAATCAACCATTCGAACTGGTTAACAAATATGAAGCAGGTTCGGTGCTGAAATAATCCCTGAAATCCTACCCTGATGGGAGAGTGCTCACTAGTGTCCGCCCTTAGCTACGATTTGGATTTACACTATCTTCATAACCGACCTTGGTCCTGCGTCCTTTGCTTTGCTCACAGTTGGGAGCTTCGTTTGGTGGAAAGACCTCAAAATGATTCTTTGAGTCTCTGACTTAGAAATTAGCAGTGTGTCATTTTTATCTATGTATAGCAAGATAAATAAATGATCATACAATTGTAACCTGAAGAAAGGTCCCACATTTGCCACATAGCATTTATGCTCACTAGGGTAGCATGATTATCCAGTGATCAGAACCGCAGCAAAAAGTAATGATTTGATTTTTGCTCGATGATACGCCGACCTCTGAGTGTGTACTTTTATTCAGGGTGGCACCTTGTACGAGCATAGGGAAGACGAGCCATGGCAATTCCACAGATGTAGAGAAGATCACTGAGTTACATTGTCGAATTGACTGGCTAACAGTTCAACCTTAGCCTAAAGATTCCAAAAGTCAAGTACTGAGCTCTATAGGGGAAGAGAAGGGTACCAACTCTAAAAGTGATTGACCGGCCTTCGAGTACAGCAGAGAGTACTCTGAGCTGCCACTTCAATGTCTTATTTGGAAATCCTCTAATCTCATTCTTGTGTGTTTTGAGACGATCCTGGAAAGCGCCATACACTCGTAAGTCTCTCGCAAAATAGTAGGACTAAGATACTATGAGCTTAAAGCTCAAGGATGATTGATTCTCAAACGAACCGGAATTTGCTCTCCTTCGATGTATGTCAATGCAATCGACCAAGCACTCATCATCAACAAATCTCTGTAGAGTATGAGTGAACTATGTCGAGGTGGAGACTTACAAAAAGCTTACACTGTGGCATTAGCAATGCTGAGAGTATCATGGATCAACAGGAAGTCAAGAAAATTACAATTGTCAAACGCACTAATCCTCGAGGGACGCAATAAAATCTGCTTTCCCCAACCTCCTTGTGGCAAACGACCGGACTGCCGAACCTGCTAAAGCCACCGGTTGTCCTTCTGCACCTGCATTTAAAGCAAGAGATATAGTCTGAACCTGTGCCCACACCCACTTATCCCCTTCACTCATTATGAGGGTTTGCATGAAGGAAGAAATGAGGTCGCTTTGATGTTGAGCTAGCCCTTCGTCTATCGCAAGCTTCAGGTTGACTCCTGTGTGTTTTGAGCTGAGTCTGCGTGAAAGGATGGACCTACTGACGTAGGGCCTTCAGCAGTCTTATGGTTGAAGGGCTCTGTATATCTCCATCCTCAAGGTGGTTGATCCAGCGTGAAAATGTTCCTAGTAGAATGATAGCTACGTCCTTGTGCCCAAGTCGTATGGCGTGAATCAATGGCGTTGTGTTCCCCGAGTTTCGGAGCAGTAGCTGTACGGTAGACAAAATCGTCAATGCAAATGGGAAGCTTTCTCATTATTGCACTCACATGAAATGCTTTGTCACGTAGGTGTACGAGGAACGTGATGTCGTGTTGTTCGACTGCCCGCAAAACTTCAAATGGCTGACCTCTCATTGTTACCACTTTGTCAATTTCAATTGTAAGAGAGCAACCCCACCTCAGGTAACCTACTCATGACATCCGCTGAACTGAAGGTTGCTTTGGGTGATGTTGGCTTAAGTAGTTTGACAAACGCCGATTTCATAGTTGCTGCTGAGACAATTGAGCTCATGCTTAGTTTGTGCTCTCGATTGGGGCTTTCATCAGGTATTGTATGCTCGGTAACTTCGCCTGATTCAGATGAAGGAGGTGACGAAGGTTCCGGGCTATGCTGCAAGCTCCTCAGATAAGCCTTGGGCGCATGACCTTGAGCTTCACGCTGTAGTATGCCTTTCAAAATAATATACAAGTACTCTGAGTCAAGGGACGAAAAAAACGCACTCATGGTTGGTAACCTTTCAGGTAGGCATAACCCCAATGAAACACGGTTTCTATAAGGAGCTTGTGAAGGTGAGTCTGAATCCAGCGATAGGCCGAGAGCCAACACAAGTGTGGTATTATTCATGGTTGGTAAGTCTCAAGCAAATAAATTAAAAACCCTAAGTAGCAAAGATAGTGAAGAGAATTACATCCCTAGATGATGAGAGTTGATTGAGTTAGGGCATACCGGACCGAGCTGCCGGATCACAACACAGCTGTGTTGCAACTGCTGACTGTCGTTCATGATCCCAAATCAAGATAGCTGTTCTGACCCAGGTTCTACAAAGCGTCAAAGAGCATACGATCCTGACGACTCCCCGAAAATAGGGCCTCCCCCCAAAATTTCGAAGACGAGCTTAGGAGATACTCACGAAAACCAGAGAGCTTCGCACCTGGAGGAGGAACTAAAAGAGACGCTACAATTCAAGAACAGTACGTTATATACTCTATCAGATGGCGCGTCATTTATCTTCGTTTGCGCTCTCAGCAATAGTACTTTGTCCTCCTCGGAGTAAGCAAATGAAATATCCGTAATACAGTCTCAAACTGACTTGAACTCTAGTTGTGGCTTCGATAATAACTAGCATCTTACCGTGGATTGTCTACGAAAGAGGCCTTCCTGGTTCTGTGTCTGTAATTGTGATTGAGTTAGTGATCCCATGTCCTATTTTTTCAGATGAACTCATAATTTTGCAGCGATGTTCTCACAATGCAACAACTGCAAAGGGTTATACAACATCGAATTCCCGCTCAATATATACATACAGTTACGGAGGATGAGAATGATCTCATTGATTTTCGAGTGCATAGAGTAGTGTTTGTTTCCGCCCCGGTACATCTGTTTCCTAACCAAGGAGCGAAACAAGTGCTCATGATCCCTAGATATTTGCAAGGCTTCGTTCTGACAATTTGCTCCCGCTTGATCATATATCCGCAATACTCCTTTACCACACCTTGCTTCTCGGGGATGCGGCCTTCCCCAGTATCGCAAACAATAAAATCGTCAGAGATCTTGCCTCGCATTCAACGCTCACTGCACGGCCTCGTATATTGATTCTTGTATCAGCTTCTCATCACGACATATTGTCTATATCCCATGCTCGCCACTTAGAAGCGGAACTCCATGCTAGCTTATTGAATTTTACTGATTTTGAAGATAATTCACTCAATGTAACCGAACTAATGAGCCAGAATAAGCCAACGGGGCTTGTAATAGCTTATGTTAAGCATGAACAAATGCAAGAGACCTTCCTATGCCAGAGACTGCGAGCTTGCGATCCGGGTAACATTTCTCTTGACCGCTACTTTCGCAAGGCAAGAATAGTCTTGGGGGAATTGGGTTCTTGCGCGGCAGACCTCGTTTGGCGGGAAGTTCTTGAAACCCCTAATGAAGATCAAGATTACAGCACTTTCGACCAGACGCCTTCTACACGGGCAAAGGATCTTGTCAAACACTGGCATTTCAAATTGCCGAACCTCGATATGACCTCCCGCGATACGAATGTCAGCCACAAGTTCATTCAATTGATCCACGTGCTAGAATCTTTCAAATGTTTCGGGAATGATTTCCGAGGAATCATCTTTGGTACGGTTTTCCAGGGCCTAGGTCGTTTCAATTTGACTGCTGATATACGGCAGTGCAGCGAAGAATTATCTCCCAACTTTTGGTCGCATTAATTCATAGTTTGATGCCTCGTTTACAGTTTTTGCGCCCTGTCATGCTAGTAAAACACAAGTGTTCTTCGGATTACATGTCTCCGGTGAGTTCCTGGTGCTCTTCTTGCACTCCCTACCTGGTTTATCGGCTTTAGGAAAACGGTTTCTACAGGCAGTTTGATTCCGGTCGATGTAATTTGTTGATCGCAACGAAAGCATATGAGGATGTGGCACTTCCTCAAGTATCCGTTGTCATACTGTGAGACTTCTGGCTTCCCTTGTTTCTATCGCTGTCATCTGAAGGATACGAAGATTTGATGTCTTTGAAAGCCAGCTGTTCCATGCCTTTGCTCGCAGTCACATTTTGGAAAAGGGAGGGCACTTGATCCATATGATTGAAGAGAGCAATAACACCCATAGGCATGCACTTTCAAGAATCTCTCTAAATATGGAGATGCTCTACTGGAGTACCAACGTCAAGTACGAGTCTCTTTGCATGATCCCACCGGAACCTCTACATGAAAGTGGCGATGCGTATAGTTCGGATAGCGAGGATGACTATGATGTGGATTTTGTGCAAGACCCTCTTACGGGTGATTGTCTAGGGAAACATCAGGCAACTAGAACGTTCTTTCGCTACGTCGATCGTCTAGCTCTATCAAACAGAATCTCAAGATGCACTGATTTCCTCGAATATGTGGAGTCCCAAAGCTTTGGTTGTGTGGAATGGTCCTGCCTAGTACGATTGCCTGGTACTCCCATTGATTTATTTTCTGGTCCCCGTTGTCTTTCCCGCGGCCTGGCTCGTCGGGAAGCATGTTATCTGGTTTGCCGTCAGCTGCAGCACCTAGGAGAACTTGATTCGTCACTTTTCCCTCACCCACAGGCCCCAGGCGGATTCTTGGGCCGGGATGATGAAATCGAGACTTCAGTTGATCCGAATCATGAACGACCCTATATTCCACTCTCCCCAGACTTCTGGACAATTTCCATTTCCCGGCCGCCTAACCCTAATTTTTTATATCCTTGTATCATTTCGATAACGACTCCTGGATCTGGTGTGGAAAAACGCTCACCAATTTGTATCCTTACTCGAATTCCCTTGCCTGGTCTTCCTCGCCTCCAGCTTTCCCATTTTGGCAATCTACTGGAACTCAAGTTTCACAAAGCAGCTCCTATCGAGCTAGAGATGAGCCGACTTGAACTAATCCACAGGTTCATGGTCAAATTCTGTCGAATTATTTTGAATAAACCGTTTGAATCTTCCTCTCGACAAAATATGGGTTATTTTCTTTTACCCATGAAACGAACCTGGATTCCGCCTTTGGAAACTGATCAACAACTGTCACACTCTTCATTTGTCACCGACATTGATTGGCATACTGTCTCTCTTGCATCGGAGACTTGGGCCGTCCCTTTCGCCAACTTGGTTGATTTGAGTCAAGAATTAGATGATGCTGTAGTTCAGGATCGAGCGGCGGAGTTTACTTACCGATGTGAAATCAATCGTGTCCGGAATGATATGACACCACTCAGCGAAGTAGACAACAAATCGACAGGCTACTCATTGTTAAAATATGCTGCATTTGCAGCAGATGAACGCTTTGAAAATGGTGGAAAGACACTGCTTGAGCAATGCCACCGTCGTATGAAGACATTCCACGGACTATTAGAGCCGAATCAACCAATCTTAGAGGTGAAAAGAATTCCTGGCGCGACTAATTGTCTCAATACACGAATCTCTTCCTATAACAACGCTCCTCAAGAAGTAGTCCAACGTAAGTCACATCTGCTCATGTTGTATAGTATATTGATACTTCTGTTCAGTATTGATTCCTGAGTACAGCCACAAATTGACTATCCCGGCAAGGTTTTGACACCATGATGACAATTTTTCTTATTGATGTACTCATGAATCTATGATCGCAGTACCTTGCGGATGGGTTATCTTCTTCCTTCAATCATGCGAAGAATCGATGAATTTCTTCTCGTCAAACAACTGAATGCCAAAATCCTCAATCACTGTGTTAGAGATGACTTGCTTGTGGTCGCCACTGCATCGCCTCTAGCTGGCAATGAGTACAATTATGAACGATTAGAACTACTAGGTAAGCAAATTTGCTTCAGTATCTGGTTACCAGTTCTTACCACTCTTAAGGGGATGCCTTCCTAAAGTATCTCTCCAGTCTTTATGTGTATGCTTTGCATCCCTATGACTCTGAAGGAGAACTACATACCTCCCGACAAAAATACATCAGCAATCAACAACTTTGTAGTATCACCAGTCGCACTGGACTCCCAGGCTATATTCAGGTGAAACCATTTAACTTCAAGTCTTGGATGCCTCCTGGAATGCAACTGGAAGATCCTCACAGGAAGGCAGTTTCCGTAGTCGGGTCGACAGGGTCTACAAATAGAGATATAGGAAAACGCCCCAAAAACCGAAAGAAGCATTCGAAACAGAACATGCCTCTGTTGACTATTGCAAGCAAGGTAGCTACCACGTTGTACTCCCTATATATTGGGCTATTGATCATCTTTCCAGACCGTGGCTGATGTTGCAGAAGCCATCTTAGGCGCAGCATGTATCTCCGGCGGACGGGATGCAGCACTCAGAGCAGCAAAAGCATTGATGATACCGTTTACCGAGATAGAAGAGTGGTCTGATCTTGTCCGTACAGACTGTATTCCTTCAGTAAGCAAGAACCAAAACTTGGATACCTCAATGATCACCACGATTGAAAATATCATCGGGCATACAATTCAGAAGACTCATCTCCTTGCCCTAGCATTGGTAAGTCTTCGTAACTTCAGTGTCGCATACTGATAACAATTTTGTACAGACTCATTCCGCCATCACCACCCTGGATATGAAAAATCATCAACGCCTTGAATTCATTGGAGACGCCGTCTTAGACTATTGTGAGAACCTATAATTCCTATCGAAGCCAAACTGAAACCCCGCAATGCTAACAGTGGTCGTGCGCCATCTATTTGAAGAGAATCAACGTGCATCACCAGGCGATCTCAGTGTATTGAAGGTGAGTGTAGTTCGTTCATGAACAATGAACTCGAAAGCTCATTGCATGAAGAGCTTGATGGTATCAAATTCAACTCTCGCCGCCATCTGCGTTTGGTCGGGATTGCACAGATTTATTTATGGTGCCCAACAGATTGGACAAACTATACGGAATTATGAAGGAGCATTGCTTGCACAGCAGTCAGCAGTGCTATCCGCGGTGCACAGAGAAAGCAGATCAATGGTCCAATGTTGGAAGGATCTTGATGCCCCTAAGGTGTGCGGAATTAGTAGAAATCCCAACATTTGTTGATCTTCCACCAGGCACTTTCGGATGTAGTAGAATCTATAATCGGGGCTGTCTTGATTTCAGATAACTTTTCTCAGATTGGTGTTGATGCCATATTCACAACTCTACTCCTGCCCTTCTACGAGAAATATATCCTCCTCTAGTCTGATGAGATACCTCCCACTCAGACAGCCTTTGATCGACTGATTCAAGGTTTTCGTTCATCTGTCCTAACTAGCTTTTGAACATGATTGTGTAAGATGATCTACAAACACAGAACAAGAGAATCTATATTGAACGAGTGACAGAGGTGGACTCAAAAATAAATCGGAAAAACTCCGTCTCGTGCTTACATTTCAATTTCCAGAAGAACCAGCAGACTTTTTCCTGCAAAACCACCGATCAGCGATTGAACGAGATGTGCAATTAATCACACATACAATTGCCACCAGGAAGCAACAAAAGGAATGGAGAAGCCGGTAATGAGATATGCGGCAACCTTAAGCCCAAAAGTACCCTTGTTCTGACTGGTAGGGAAATCAAAGGGCAAATGCTGGGAAAGTGTCAATGGTACTACGCGCAAAGCAGGGGAGAATACGACACGCACGTGGTAATGGCCATGGACATCACGAACTGGAGAAGTAGTGTGCAGAGCTCTTGTATGAGCAATGCTTTGACGAGCCAAGGCACGAGTAAGGAGAGTCAACGACATAACCAGATAAGAGGTATTAATTGTTGTTACAGTGCGTACCGGGTTCTTGTCACATGTGAGCTTTCCCACATTACCACTTATTGCAAATTCTGTCCTAAAAAGGTATGACATCCCATTATGACCCAATAGAACGATCCTCCTCGTGTTTGAGATAACTCACATCATCCTCTATTATTAGAATCAAGTTGCGTCTTACCCACCACTTGGATTCTGGCCAATCGCGTTTATGAGTTTATAAGCTACCACCAGAGCGGTATCAGTTGAGTATCATTGGGCTTGGTGGGAATTTGAGGGGTTTGGGCGTAGGGCGGTACTTGTACAAACAATGGACTCCACAAATTATCGTGATGTATTATCATGGACCTGGAATGCCACTACATTCTATGTCAGCGGGGCTATTCCTTGATAAGTTACATGGTTGGAAGAAACTAATGAGCAGCACGACAGTGGTGATAGCATAGTCATCTGATATGTTGAAGAGGGACCACACGGGGGACACCTGAGAGAACCAAGTATCCATAATCCACTCTTTGTACAAAATTATGGATAATGCAGGATGAACGTCCGGATGTTATATCAGGGCATCTAGGACGTCGAGAGGAGCATTCTTTCCTATACAATCATGATAAGCAGATTAACCAAATGAGAAGGGGACCTAGGTGAAGATTCCTCGTTCTCTTGCAAATTCTTTTTCCTTGTCCTGTGATCCTTGATTTTCTCTTGGTTCTGTACCCGGTTCTGATGTCAATACATCATCCCATAGAAATGTCCAGTAATGTAAATCTGAAGATTTTTGAGTCTTCACGTGTCGTCGGATATCCATCTCAATACCTCCATACTTGTTAACTCAATAAAGTTCCGTAAAAATTAAATCAATTATTCCTGTAAGAGAAATCTAAACGAGCTGTTTCTTGAGGTTCACACCATCGAAAGAGGGCTGTCACAAGGCATCATATATCAAGATGTGAGGGTGATGGAATAATGCACCATCTTTCGGGCTGCCGCCATGACAGCACGCAGAACCATCCAAGCTATCATATTTATCATTTTTTTGAAGGCAAGGTACTAGTTGTCGAAGTAATTTTCTGCATCTGCACGCCTCCTACATCGGGAAAACTTATCTCCTCTTCAGGCCATGGTGAGAATAGGATTCAAGCTACACTCACATCTTTCGTTTTCTAGGCTTGCTTCATAATGGCAGCAAATCTGTAGACGAGTAATGTGTTTAAGTCAGGCTGCTACGAAGAGGGATCTACCTTTGATTTTGATAGAGTCACAGCAGAGTACCGGGCCTGGTTTCTCTGGCGATTTGAGTCCAGTTTCACTTTTTGGGAGCAGTTGTTGGAAGGACGGGCCATTTCTTTCCCATGGTGGAGTTGATCAGCTTTGGTCTGTGGCAATTGGTAATCCGAGATATTGCCCAAATTCGACCGTACTATTGGATCATGCGATGCTAAGGAAGAGGGTGTGGGAAAGGAAGATAGTGGCCGCCAAGGATAGACTTCCGTTTTGCCCCGCTGCTCCTCAAACAGCTGAAACCTGATATTTTTTGCACCGTCAGAATGCTTAGATAACTGGCCTTCAGAGAGCTTTGGGCGCCTGAACAGCCATGGAGGTATGAATTCGTTGTCTGTAGGTTTGTAGCGGGATGACCTGAATATATATGCAGAACCGGAGGCCTGGGCACCTGGAGGCGCAGGCATTCTACAGTCGATCCTGTCATCTTCATGGCGCATAAACCCAAGATGAAAATGTAATGAATATGCAGCAGAAGGGACAGGACAGACAAGGTGTCGTTGTGGCAAGCAGGGATGAAATAGCAGATGGGAAATGAGTGTGGACCAGTCACACCTACTACTAAGAAAGATACACACGCTTGGTCCAAAGGTTCTTAAACTCTCTTGCTCAGCTTCTCATTTCCCCGCATCTTCATCCCACCGAGAATGGCTTACACTGTCGATGTGCAGATTCCCCACCTCGATAAGAAGATAACTATCCCGACTGGACTCTTCATCGATAATGAGTTTGTTCCGTCTATTGATTCCTCAGAAAGGATTACGTACGTTCATGTACTCTGCAAAGTTATCTCACCGATGCTCAATACAGGGTTGTCAATCCTGCGACGGAGGAAACTATTTGTTCTGTTGTCTCTGGTAATGCAGCACTTTGAACGGGAGGCATCGCGATATTGATGCCCTTTAGCCTCTCCAAAGGACATCGATGTGGCCGTGGCGGCCGCTAGGCGTGCTTTTCAAATCACATGGGGAAAGAATGTCACTGGATTTGAAAGAGCTAGACTCATCAATAAACTTGCCGACTTGATTGATCGTGACCAACAGAGCCTCGCTGAGCTTGAATCTCTCAACAACGGGAAACCCGTCGAGATCGCCAGGTAGGCTATTGTTAGCGTCCAGTCGTTACGTTATCCAAACCCCACGATAGAGACTTTGATATCATCGATTCCGTTCAGTGTCTCCGTTACTATGCAGGCTGGGCCGACAAGATCATGGGTCAGGTAGGTCTCGTCTACTCAGACTAGGATGTCGTTTGAATTTTATGGCTTGTCCTCATCGTGCTGTGTCATACGAATCACTAGACTCTCGAAGTCGATAACAAAGCTAAATTGGCTTTCACTCGCCACGATCCAATTGGCGTTTGTGGTCAGATGTAAGTAGGAACTGTAGTTGGAATCTAGCTTATATGTCAGCAGCATTCCATGGAATTATCCCATCGGCATGTGGTCCGTGGAAGTTCGCCTCCTAACTGTAGCTACTTCTGATTTGATTCATCAGGGCATGGAAGGTTGCTCCTGCTCTTGCTATGGGCTGCACAATCGTCATGAAGCCCTCAGAGTTGACTCCTCTGACTGCTTTGGTAAGGCGGTATACAGCGCAATGATAAAAAATTCTGATGCTGTTCAGAAACTTTCGGAACTCGTCAAAGAGGCCGGGTAAGTAGAGGTCCTGTCGATTGGATACATGGCCTATATGCCTCGATTGAATAGATTTCCTCCTGGCGTCATCAACACTGTTCCTTCCTTCGGTTCCGTCGGGGGTGCAGCTCTGACAGCACACCAAGACGTTGATAAGGTGGCATTCACAGGGTCTACGATCATTGGTCGTAAAGTCATGGAAGCGGCTGCAAAAAGCAATCTCAAAAAGGTAAAAGAAAAAAACAATGGCACTGACAAATTGTGATTGAGCAGGGTCACATTACAGGTTTCTTTGGAACTCGGCGGGAAATCGCCGTATCTGGTTTTCGAATCAGCAGATCTGGAGCAAGGCGAGTATTGACAGATTCATCTGAGTATCCCTTTTCCGGCCTCGTTCGTTTCCATACTGGCCTGTGATTTAATACTCATCGATATTTTGGTTTTCTCGCACTTCGGGCTTACTGGGTATTCTTTAGCTGCCAACTGGGCAGCCCTAGGCATATGCTATAACACAGGGCAGGATTGTACCGCTGGTTCGCGAGTCTACGTCCAAGAATCCATTTATGACAAGTTCATTGAACTACTCACTGCGACAGTCAAAACCACAGTCGTCGGTGATGGTTTTGACGAGAAAACTACCTGTGGACCTGTGGTACGGTGATGATATGATCTCTCACTCAATGAGGAACTTCCTTAACTCTCCTCGACTAGGTCTCTAAAGGCCAGTATGACCGGGTATGGAATTATATTGAAGCCGGTAAAAGAGAAGGTGCAAATGCGATCCTGGGTGGCATCAAACGGACAGGAAAGGGGTTCTATGTAGATCCAACAAGTGGGAATTTGATACCCGTCTTCTTTATGGTTCTGACCCATCATCAGTCTTTACCGACATCCGTCCCGATATGAAGATAGTACGTCACAGTTCTTGTACTAAATATGCTTGATATCTGATGCGTAACTAGGTCAAAGAAGAGGTAAAATATAGCTCTGCGACCCTACTTCCGTGGCTAACCCGGACATAGATATTCGGACCAGTACTTTCCGTCGGCAGGTTCAAGACAGAAGACGAGGCAATCGCTCTTGCAAATGAAACGAGTTATGGTCTTGGTGCAGGCGTTTATTCAAGTAAGCGTATGGTACACTTGGGTTTTTCAGTAGTTACTCATAAAGCACCATGAACATTTTCGTTCATGTGGTTTAGCTGATGCCGACCAATGCATGCGTGTTTCGTCTGCCCTTGAGGCAGGTACTGTGAGTGTGCCCATCCCCAACTCCACGCGTCTTATGTGGCTGTACTTGATTGGACTGACCCATGGGTTCAACTGCCATAGGTTTGGGTGAACCAGTATGGTCTCTTAAACAACAATGTCCCATTTGGGGGAAAGAAACAATCAGGGATGGGTCGCGAGCTTGGCAGTTACGCCCTTGAGGAATATACCTCGGTGAAAGCAGTACATTGGAACTTCGGCCAGCGCATTCAATGGCCTCTGTAAATAGCCCTAATCGTACATGTCCTATACCTGTCCGATTCGATTGGAATCCGAAGATTGTTAGAAAAGAACTTACAGGATTAAGCAGCCACTTATTGGTCGTAGTCAGCTGTTTTCCCTTGACAGTTGTTAAGTAGCGGTCCTCAGAACAATTATGAAACAAAAAAGTAACAAAAAAGTAACAAAAAAGTAACAAAAAAGTTTTTAGGGCAAACCTGTAAATATATTGAGATGGTTTCTTAATTATGTAATATTATTTATTAAAAATGATCCTGTTTGCTAAAAAGGATCACTTTAAAGAGGATATGAAAGTTTTACTGAAGAGATCTAGAATTGGCCCATAATATGTGAGAATTTTCTCAAGAAAGTTATGACGGCCTCCCAGAACCCTTGCCACGAGGCTAATTGGTTACCATAGAGTCACATTTACGATGGCCATGTTTTCTACTCGTGGCCTGTGGCCTTCCTATACCAATTTCAGAAATGATGTCTGACGTGCATCTACAGGTAAGTAACCTAATCTCGACGACTGCCTCACTAGTAAAACGGTAACGTATTCATTCGGCATCATGCGAAAACAGCAAATGTAGAGGCGAGGCTTCTGGTCTATTCGCAAAATCTGCCAACGGTTCCCGGAACCGGTGCCGCTCGTTATTCGGAGTCCATGGCAGGGAACATCAACACGCTGATCAATGGATATCGACTTCTCAGTATTATCTCAAATTTCGCTTATGCAATATTTAAGATTGGAGAGGTATGTAATCAGGGCAAGATGACAACAAAACAATGAATTAGAGCTACGTCAGTCCACATTTCGTTCAAGGTGATAGGTTTCGATTAACGGTAGTAACCGTAAAAACTGATCATTATGAAAGCCCAATCGTCATTGTCTGATGAGAATGTTGTTTTTTCGAAATGCTCACTTGTCATTATGTTCTAGACCCACATGGAGGTCAGAGTAAGCAGGAAGATCGTTCGGCTGGAACTGAAACCTTTGATAATGTCCATTTGGAAGGTAATATTGATGTTGTAAATTCTGAGACTCGTGTACTGTATCTTCCGAGGTATGATATGAGTGAGTATTGATACCAAGGCGAGGTTGTTGGTCTGCTTCCCGAGAATATGACAGATCGGATGGCAGTGAATAGCTGTATCGAGCAGAAGGATGAGGCTGTCCCTGGTTGACATGTGGGGGAGCCATAATCACATGAGCCATAATCGGATGCAAAGAATATTCTGGTTGGACTGGGTTCAGCCACGGAGATCTGTCAACACTTGCGAAGGCTTCGTTCCTATGATGTAGGCCGGCGAAATCGGTGCTGGTCTCCCCCTCAGTAGGAAGGGAAGGATTAATGTTAGTTGGGGAACGTATGTCGGGGTTCCGGCAACATGCAGAACTACTTGAACGAAAAGCAGGAGTATCAGGGGCACATTCATAAATCAAAGATCTAGAGAACAATAGCGTGCCTTGTCGAGAATGTTTCGAAGGACTGCGGAGACATCCCTTGTATCGTGGTCCCCGCATTTGTTGGGGAAATAGATGCCACTCGTTGGTTGAAGCTTCGGCGATCCTCCGAGCTGCCGCGACTAGAATTTGCGGTCCGTGATAGCTTGGTGTCGTCGGCGACGGGTACAAAAATGCATTCAGCTCTTTCTCCCTCGCACCTTTTACACGGCGCCACACTGTCCTTATTTTCGCACTACACGACCGGAAGGTTAGCAGGAACAAGCCAGGTCTCACTAGAAATGAAAATAACGGACTTTGAGTTTACGAGCTCGACACCGTCTGCAGGCCATGTCCGAGCGTCGTTTGGGTTTTTCCGGGTGATGGGACATGTCGAAGAGAGGTGAGAAAGATAGCAAATGATTCTGGGGGCTGGAACTAGATCAGCTTTCCTCGTCCGATTTGATTGTAATTTATATACTGGCCGGCCATGGGAAACGAACGAGGGGACAGCATTAGAAACAGGCTAACGCTGAAATCTGTGTTGCTCCATACCTGCCAAGATATGGCACTTTGATTCTATACACGTGAATGGAGTACACAATCAAGGTGCTTCACTTCAGCGATATATCTTATCTGAGCATCAAAAAATAGGCGCGGCGTGCTGAAGAGTTGACTACGACCCCGAAGTCATCTGGTATCCGGGCTAGATCGAATGCACAAACGCTCCGAGTTTTTTTCTTTCGAAGAACTGCAGATTGTGGCTCGTAAATGAACAGTGGCTTGGATAGACCAGGTTTGGTTTGGTTTGGTCAGGATCTGAGATTGGATTAGGCCCCAAAGAGACTTAATTTCCTGTGAAATGAGAGTATTGTTGGCCATCCCCAGACATTGGCTTTTCAGTGTCAGTATCACCTTATCCATCGTCCTGTGTCAAGAACTGATGCTTCCACTTGATCGTTCCTCAGCCCTTGAACAGGTAATGATCAGGTAATGATCAGGCCTATTGCGAAGGTCGGGGACAAGGTGAATACAGGTGACAATAAACGATACACGTGGACTATGGATTACAATGCAAGGTAATCTTGAACTTCTTCTTCACTGAGCTTCCTAAACGTTGGCTTGGGTCGGGCGTTGGGACCAACAGCACTCATCTCCAACTCTTCCGCCGTTGGTACCATCACCACCCCTATTTCAATTGTTTTTTCAGTCATTTGACCCTCAAATCCTTCCTTCAATGTTAACAAGGCGGTATGGATGGCATCTTCTAAGCTGATATCGTCATTGTATCTAGATGGTAGTCATGATTCAGTGGATGCATCAATCAAAGGCAAGACTAGAATCTTGCCTCTTTTCCAGAAAAGTCTTCGCATTGACCATATTCTTCCCGATTGCGCTTGCCTTCCAAGCCCAAAACGATCCTGACGGGTCGACTTGATATAATGAAGGCCCACGATTGGAATCCCAACCAGCAACTAGCAAAGAGACGCCATAAGGTCGTACACCACTGAGTGGTGAAGATAAATAAACTCATTGATATGGAGTGAATGTACCTACCCAGACTGTGTTGCTTGTTGCATTACATTCGCAATTTCCTGAGTCAACACCCGTGTCGGCGGATACTCATTATAAATCTTCCAATAGGCTTGCGCGCTTTTACGAGCTTTTGTGACCAACACTCTAAAATCCGGACCCATACCCGAGTACACGATGCCAATGTTAGGACAGATTATGGCCACCTTATCCACCATAGAATCATCGATTAGGATGGAAGATGTCTTCTTTTCAGTGGCAATCACGATCCCGTTGGAGGCTAGAAGTATAACACTTAGATCGACCTAGTACCTGGTGGAATGCATGCACCTTTAATTCCAAGACTTGTTGTTCCTTGCGAGACCGCAGCGAGAGCATGCTCAATCTGAACTAACTTGCCGCTTGGCGAGAAGACAGTCAGGGAGTAGCTGGAATTTCATCAATATGGTTCATTTCATGAAAGCGAACATGTGAACCTGTATGCACCACCTTCTGCATTAGCCATGGATGAAAGAACACAGAGATGTTAGGGTCCATGACGCGTACTCATGAATTGTTTGTTCATGTTGTTATCCAACAGAATCCAATTCTTGTATTCGCCTTGGCTGAAATTTGAACGTAAAGTCCACAATGTCATCTATCCTTTTCTCCTTCGCAGGCCCGCTCAGTTGTCTCATCTTAGTTGTTTGCCCTGCTTCAACCCTTATTTCATTTTTTCTTTATCTTACATTTAGTAGTAAGCCCACGTAGTATAGAAACCTCAGCTCCGTGCTGAGGCATGTCATATTCCCAAGCAACAATTACCTAGAGATTCTATCTGGTAATATACTAAAGAGTATCAGTTCCCTGCGCTCACGAGCTGAGAGATTCTATTTGATAGTGCACTTCTCTACTGGTGATAAACCTTTCGACGGGCAACGAGGCTTCCCACAATTCTGCGACATCAAGCTGAGACTTAGATCAAACAAGATCATAATATTTTACATGCTCCTCTAATGCAAAGATTACATCAATCCAAATATCTGATTCCAACTCAGTGATCGGAAGCGTGAGGAGCAATTTTCAGGCATCGATGGGTGTAGTTCTGAGGTAGGGCTAGGTTCAAATGTTAGCATGATTTTCAGCCACAAATCAGAGCATTGATTATTACCAAATGACGGGTATGATTTGGGAACCGTTCAGTTGCTTCATCGTTGTTCACTGTGGGATGAATGATGACGTCATCACCCTTGTTCCAATTAACAGGTGTGGTAACAGGTTGTTTGTCGCTAAGTTGCAAAGCTAGATTGTGCGTCAATAGCAGATATCTAAGATTGTGTCAGTACGTACAGTCAACAACACTGTAGTTCATTTAAATCAGCTTTGGTCATTTATTCACCGGGTCGGGATACATACCGGACGATTTCATCAAAGTTGCGACCACACGAGGCAGGATAAGCAAGGGTTAGACGAATCTTCTTCTTGGGATCAATGATGAAGACAGTGCGAACCTATCATGCCCCAGTCAAAAATTACCGTAAGTGCGAAGACGGCAGACTTACGGTAAAAGGAAGTCCTTTAGCATCCCTGTTGGTGGGGTCTTGCTCGTCCAACATATCATATAGGGTAGAAATCCTCCTATCGGTGTCAGCAATCTGGAAAGAATTGAGATTTCCCGAAAATAACTGGCACGTTACTCAGACATACGATAGGGAATTGGACGTTAGTCGAACCATAACTATTGATGTCCTTGATCCATTCTCCGTGCTGCTCATTGCTATCCACGGATAGGCCGATGACTTTGACACCACGCTGTTCAAAATCGGCGGCACGACGAGCAACCTCACCGAGTTCTGTAGTGCATACAGGGGTAAAGTCGCCAGGATGAGAAAAAAGGATTGCCTGCATACTATAATTAGTGATACAATCCTTAAACTCACTTGATCTTGCCTACCCAAGAATCACCGATCCAATCATGGAACTTGATCGGCCCAGCAGTAGTTTGAGCCTCAAAATCAGGCGCAGTGTAACCAAGGCGGAGAGACGACATGTTTAGTGAAAGGGAAGAATATCAGACTATCAGACTCTGGGATACGATTGCCGCTAAATACGTTTCTGTTATCACATCGATCACGCCTTTGATTCTCACGCCCGTTCGCACAGATTGCGTGCTTCATAGTAGCTGATGGGTATGCAATGATACAATTGTTGGAATTTGAGCGAGCCCGTGTATCGTATTTTAATCGAATGTGGATAATTGTTGACTAATTCTATCCGTTTGCCCCTCTCACCAGGGAATGGTACACAGCCATTACAATTACAGCCGGCCAGAGCACTGAAGAAATTTCAGAGTGGCTATACAAGTGCCTATGGCATGTGCATCCCTTTGGATGATGCTCGATTTGAATACCGCCTATGAAGATTATCGTGATTCTGATGTGGATGCTAAATTTACCACAGCTATTGTTAGATTTGCTCAAAAGCGAACAGTTCTTGAGCTACTGATATCCGAGCGAGAGTCATGCAAGGCGTCCTATCCCTTATGCACTTTTGATTCTTCAACCTATGTCTTGCAGAACAAGAATAATACAGTTTTCATGTCGATGATCCTAGACCGCTGGAAAATATCTTGTAGTAAGTGGCAGAGAACGTCAGCGAAATTGTCAACTCAGATTAAAAGTGATGAACCTGAGGAAAATCAGTAGTATGCAACTGCATGTAAAAGACTATGCGGATGTTTCTCTTGTTGATCTTGGAGAATCTTGTCCATGTTTTCATCGATGTCCTCCGCTGTTTCGATCTATGATTGTGATATCAAATTTTGTGCGTGACCAGCCTGAACACTAACCGCAGCTGCTAAATCTAGCATAGCTTTCCCAGCAATCAATGCTTCTTCATGATTATCTTTAATCTCCATATTTATGATGTGGACGGGCTTATTAAATTCGCTTGCGCGAGACAAGAGATCTGTGGAGAGGTTATGAGTAGAACAATTGCCAATTTTTGAATCATTACCATCACAGACCGCGTCGAAGCACCGTTCTTCGCAGGTGATGACGATGTCGGCAACCGCCTTATTCTCCTGCCATCTTTCTGGAGCCAATTTAATGTGCCGATTCCTATCTAGCATCGGCAGAAGTCCATTTGCACTATAACTGATCTCCAAGTATGAGATTTCATCATGCAAACAATATTTTGCTCACAGTCTAGAATCCTTCCCATCCAGCTCTTCATATATCGAATTATATGGGGTACCGAAGGAATAAATATTAGGTTTGTCGATTGATGGACCAGGTAATCGCACTGCCGACCCAGTGCCTGATGAAATAACTCTGTACCCTGCTTTGCTTGATAAGGGCAGTAAAGTTCAACCAACGTAAATGACAACGAGCAACAACGCACGAGAGTACATGATGTCCTTCCATGGAACGGTTCTGAAATGTCCTGGAGTTAATTTTGGAGTACATTATCTCGAGGGTGGACCAACCTGGTTACTTGCACAAACGATGCAGAACAAAGGGCGCTTAAAACCTGCCAATGGCGATGGTGATGGAGGTGAATTCGACCCGTCATTTCTTCCAACACTTGTGATCTGTACAGGACTGGTCTGTTGGTAGAGTTGCGGTTCCATTTGTGACAACTGGTCTCTTCCCAAATCCATTGGCACATTCTCAGCGTTTACAGAGTACAGGAAATCGCTGCTCTGGGTAGATGGTGGTCGGTCAGCGCGAGCCAATCTGGGATCTCGAGCTCTTCGAGGGTCCATCGGGGATTTTGTCTAAAGGACAAGAAGTTGAGTGAATTGTAAAGTGTCAAGCGAGTACCCGGGGCAAGCTCAGCAGTATCCAGAACATCTGGTCTTCTCAACGACCCGTCATGTATTGCATGCAAAAAATTAGAGGGTCATTCAGATTCCACTCCGAATCATCGTGGACTCAGGTCAAGTCTGATACACTTACCAGTAACTAGATATTTCAGCAGGTGGAAGTTCGTAAACCGCACGGTCACAACAGCGACAAATAATCCAGAAACCAATATTGATCCTTAGCCTAATTATGAAACAATTCACACCTGAATTTCTGGGCCTTCATCGACTAAATCTGTTATCGGCGGCGAGATGGTGACCAGAACGGCTCAAGGAGCTGATGGAGAGGAGAATACGGAGACTACCCACATCCAAATACGCACCCATGAGTCGGCCATGGCTATCATTGATGATGAGATATGTGGGCTCATGCGGGCCGTTCGCCAACTCCAATTCAAAAAACTTAAGCACGTAGAGGGTATAAGGCACTGCAAGGGATTGATCACCCTAGCGCGGCGATTGCCAATTGAGATCCTGGCCAGCATCTTCGAAATGTGTATACGGGATGGATACACTAGAACTCCCCTTGTAGCATCCCACGTGTGCGCGCAATGGAGGAAGGCCGCCAGTTTGCCAAGCGTTTGGTCCCACATTTATGTTGATCTTGATGATTATGATCCCTTTAACAGAACAAGATTCTGGCTTGCCAGGGCCGGAGATAGTAGTCTTCGCATAACTTTGGAAATCCGACAAGACCAGACCCGACTTCTTGATATTATTAACATATTGTTGGAGAAGAGAAACAAATGGGGGACTCTCACCATCAATTCTGCCCTTCTTGCCAATGTCAATCGCACCCTGATGGCATGCACTGGCTTCTTTCCCCAACTTCATACGTTGCATGTCTCCATTCCACAGGAGCTCCACGAAAGTGACGAAAATGACATGAATATGGAACTTGTCAGTCTTCGGACCGCATTGCAGGATGCCCCCAAGTTATCAACAGTCCATCTAGTCAGAAATGTTCTTCCATCACCAAGTATTCTTCCTTCCTCAATTACCAATCTATCACTGGCTCTTCCATCGTATCGCTTTGCATCCATTTCCTCAATTGAATCCGTTCTCTTGGTTCTGGAAGACCTGCATCATCTCGAAAAGTTTTCTATGGTCCTTCCGGCAGGGCCCATCCGTGCATTCGAGCCTGTCGAAGACACCACGCGTCTTGTTAGCTTGCCCCACTTATATTCAATCACCCTTACTGGTTGGCGAGACATGTATAATCTTTTGTTACATCTGGTCACACCATGCCTCAAATTCCTTCATCTTCGGTCCCCTGACGACCTAGGTAACGTGCCTGATGAAAGGACTGGTCAATGTTTACTCTTTCTTCTGGTTCGAGCATCCCCGCCCCTCGAAGAATTAGAGTTGCGCGATGCTGATATTCCAGCGTCGTATTTGATTCAGTGCTTCTCCCATTTGAGTCAGTTGAAAACGCTCCGACTTCATGAGAGTGAGATCTCCGATGACGTTCTCTATCAATTGTACGGACAGAATGGCCTTTGTCCTTTCCTCTCTGTTCTCGATTTCCGCTGGTGCGGATATTTCACAGGTCGAACTTTGGTTGGGCTAGTACGGAGTCGCCTTCATCATCCGAGCATTGGGACTCCAAAGACGGGCACAAGCGTGTTGCCGGACGCTATCGCCAAAGTAACTGTCATTTATTGTTCTTTCGTGCAAATACAAGACATCGCAGATTTGGCCTCGCTAACACTTTGTCAAGTCGTTGTGGATTTGACTGACTATTGTTGTGAGTGTTCCTATCCGATAAATCTGAGCTGTAATTCAAGAATTCTTTCAAAGGCACTGTAGGCTGTTGTTCGAATGATAGATACCGTAAAAGACTTGTATTGGAAGGCATTGGACGAACAGGTAGTCTCATTGTTTAGTTATCGTAGAGCTCACTGGACATAACGGGTGGACCAAATGTCTTCGAGGTTTTGCCAAATCAGAGAATGCCGTCTTTATATTGGTTCGAACAGTTCTATTTCCCTCAAATAATCTATTCATATGGTGCTCGCAAGCTTTCCACGTCAACCGTTGGTGAGTGGGACAATGCAGTAATTCGTTTTATGATTGATGTGGCAAGCACTTAGGCTCCCTGATGGAGTCCCGGTAGGTCTGTTGTCACGCCACGTTCCACATAAAGTAGATCCTGCTGGTAGTCTATAGATATGCCCATTGAACTATACAATCACCATCAATAAGATGCATCCTATACCTATGTTATTTTCGGTACCGTGATATGGGAATCATCACAAATAGTGATGGATGAGTTGCTAGTGCATGGAGTCCCAGTACCTCATCTAATATCAGCCGTGCTTCCCACATCAATCATAAGAATAATTAGTCCATTGCCCCGGTCGTCAACCGTATGTGACGAGATGCTGGCTCCGGGTGCCATATGACATCATTCAAACCAAAAGTTATTTTGGGTCATCTCGGGAAATGTCCCGACATTTATATTAAACTGAGATCAATCGCTTTTTCAAGTGTTTGACTCACATGGAAGTTTGCAAAGTTATGGAAGCTACGCGTCCGTTAGTACATGATTCTGTTCTTTCAGGACTGATATCATTGATCTTACGGCGCACATGCCAAGTGTCACGCAGTGATGCTCTGCCAATATGGCTACACTTATACAGTCTGGGAAGTTGTACTTTGAGAATTCCTAAGAGACGGACTAGAAGAAGAGCAGGAATGATGATTTCAATACAATTTGTAGCTGTCCTCCTTGAGCATTGCCAATAAAATGACTTGCCCTTGGCAGACCATGCAAAATATGA
>Ga0153966_100064_pt1 | contig 74908 bp, 79 predicted proteins | sample TSFL050MetaG_FD_104738 | JGI IMG/M metagenome (GOLD analysis project Ga0153966, IMG submission 104738) | Attine ant fungus gardens microbial communities from Florida, USA - TSFL050 MetaG | ecosystem: Host-associated > Fungi > Mycelium > Unclassified | place: USA: Florida, Paynes | collected... | reverse complement strand
GCTTCTAGATCTGCACCGCTGAGGAGAATTCCAGAAAATGAAGAGAGTCATGGTCATTAGAGGGACGAGGTTTGCTGCACATATAATGTATTTTAGTCAATTGATACCTGCTGGAGAATGGTTCCCCCCCTATGATTGGATACTTTTTTTCTTTCAATGATATAATTCATGTAGAAAGAATCACTCGTCGGATTCTCTGTTCTGCACGTCGTATCAAGGGGTAGACAAAGTATAAATTGACTCCGCAAAACGATAAGCATTCTCTACTAGACCTTTTTTATCTCTGCAAAGAGGCTTACACACACTTCTTTAAGTTTTATGGATGTTTTTCCTCTATCCACCTCCGTGGCCGTTTGATGATCTTTACAGGGCCTTCCGACACCATTGACTCTTCTCGCCCACTGTCCATGAGTCTGTCCTTGTTAGCTCTTGCCGGACAAGGCAGAATGCTGGACGCAGAAACGGTAATAACGGAAGCAATGAACGTGAGCCCGAAGAGTGAAGACACAAAAGCACGGCGTTGAGTTAGGCGAAGGACCTTGTAAAAAGAAAGCATTCTTTAAGGTCTGCTTTTCTTATGATGAGTTTTCTTTATGGTTCCCTCTGCGTAAGCCGAGGGGAAAAGAACATACCTTTGTTTGTAGAATCCATAACCCAAGCTAATTAGCTTGGTGAATGATGAAGTGTAAACTGTAGGGTTTTTTGGTGGACACAGAATATGGACCCCAAAGAAACCTCTCCCGGTTTGCACCGTAGGAGTTTATTTGGTCATGCTGATCCCACTACTCAGCGCGCATTCGTTGCTGTAAACTAACAGAATCACCCATCACAAAAAAACGTCGGCCATTCAATGGGTGGCTACATTCGAGTTCTTCGAGATATAAAAGCTCGTCGAGGGTTTGCAGACAATGAGATTATCCGTCGGGCATATTTGTATATTGCCAGAAATGAAAACCTACCTCCTCAAGCCCGTCACCAAGCACAGTTACAACTCAATTCTTTCGATCGGTTCACTCGGCCTACTAATGTGAAGAATAGGTGCATAGAATCTGGTAGAGGACGAGGCATCATTGGGGAGTTTGGTCTTTCGAGGGTGTGTCGATTGTTGTATATGTATATTCCTTTAACAAGTACTCACCTTACTGCTCAGTTTCAGTTTCGCCTAAAGGCACTGAAGGGAGAGTTGCCTGGTGTACATAAAGCCACTTGGTAACCTGTGGTATGTCTTGATTTTCGTACCTAAGACCAAGATGAATGATATGCAAGCAACGGATAGGTACAAATTTTCATGTCAAACACTGCCAACGCTAAATTGATTATACATTTATTTATTCTCTCAGTAATAAATTCTCTACCCAACAAAAATCCGTGAGTGACATGATCCAGGATTAAATACAAAAGAACAAGAGATTACACAAGAAACAAGCCTCAAGACACCGAGGGGATGGAATCACTTCCGGTTAGTTCGCTGAGACGAAACTCCGGTTCTCCTCGTTCCTTCCGCCAGCGATTGGTAATGTTGAGCGTAGCTGGATCTATAAGAAAACTGGGCCAGATTTCTCAATCAACAACTCATGCTTCCCTGAAGCGTTAGACTCACCTATACTGCCGAAGGAAGGGCTCACTGATCTCCCAGTTGTTATGGGCCAAGACATCGTCTCCGTGCAACATGATACTTCTCCGGTAATCGATCAAGCAATCAGGAAGGCTATAACGAGCTGGTGGATACTCAGCAATGCCATCCAGGAATTTATGTAAAACATTCTTGCCTCGTAGGAGAATCATACGGTCCCGCAATTCCGGATGGAGGATGTTATCCATGACACTCTCTAACAGAAAAGATGATCAGTACAGTGGCGAAGTTCAACACACACAAGGGACTCACCATGTGGCACCGTTCTCCATCAGCGCATCAGCAACCTGGTCCATACAAGCGAAAAAAAGATACTTACTTCTGAACCAAAGTTGGGCGTAACGACAACGGTAAACAATAATTGGGATTGCGTTTAAAATTGTCGAGATGATACCTGGAAATGATTTACAATGGACTTCCCATCAACCGATATTCACATACTGTATGAGTTTATAGGCTTCATTCTTATTTGGATCATCATCAATTTCCAATTCATCAGAGTCATTTGAAGTATTTGTGCCAACTTGCTGCTGCTGTGAAGAACCAGATCTCGATGATGATGAATCAAAGGGGACTGTTGAAAGAGGCGATTCAATCGTCATGTTGACATTAGAGATGTACGACGATTTGAAAGGTTCCGTATTGGTGTCGGGGACTGTGTTGTACGAAGATGAGGTGTTGATAGGTGGCGACTGCTGTATGTATAAAGAAGGAGTGCTCAGCCCTTTCATGAGATCTGAGAACATTCCGTTACGTTCCTGAGGTCGTGTCGGAGGGGCATAACCGGTAGGTATGGGGTGGCTCATGGAACCAAGAGGAAAACTTAGGTCGCGCTCAGGCTCATCATTTCTGGACTTCTTGCGACTGGTTGCAAGTTCGTCTTCCACTGGGCGTTTTGGAACCTGAAGCTGAGGAGTAGAAGAGCTCGCCTCACCCGAAGCATTGCTTTTTTTACGGCGCTGATAACCCTCCCATGCCGTATCTGTCTCAGACTTATTGACAAAACTGTGGAAATCCTCAGGCTCCCAACCGAGCTTGGAAATAAGGCCTCCAGTTCCTTCACCAATAAAACCAGCTAAGCTGCGGATTAAGCCGCGAAGGGTATGGTTCTCGGCCATGAGGTCTGCCCAGCCAATGAGAGGTATTTGGAGCATGATGGACAGAAGAACCCGCCTTTGAGAATGTTGCGCATCTCTCCAAGAGCCTCATCCTTACCTCCAGATAGAATTTCAACGCGAGCTTCCAGGTCACGTATCTTATACAAAATTTGAGCAATGCGAGACTTAACGTCAAAGGGGTGGCAACGGACTCTTTGTTGTTTTCTGAGACGGAACTCACGCTGAGCAATACGGTTCTGATCACGTCGGGCAGCCTGGGAGCTTGCGGAAGAGATGAGCGCAAAGCAGATATATCGGGAGGGGGTGATACTTTGGGTTTTTCTTCCTGCCAGGTTTGCCAGGACGATCCAAGATATCACCGACATGAGACTCGAAATCGAGGTCAGAGTCCTTGACTGAGAGGTCGAACAATTGATTGATTGGTAGGGAGGACAATAAGCTTACATCAATGTCACCGGAAACACTGCGCTCTCTTACTTCCTTTGATTCGAGCATGGAGGTCAGTCAAATGGGCTTACGAGCTCAATCATCCTGCCGGCTGTATTCCGGTACAAACACTGAATAACAGAAAAAAAACAGACAAATAGCTTTTTTTCTTCCCGGATCTAGATATCCAAGACTGAGTCATACCCCAGGAAGACCCTCTGCCATGAGTTTGCCAAAAGTTTCCATCTATCGCGCCTCGAATTGCACCACTACACTCATTGAACATGATAACTTTGATATATCTGAGCAGATGAACTTACTGCGTCTTGTACGTTTTTTATACATGATCCGATGGCCGCATTCCCGGCAGCGGATGGGCTCGCGAGGTTTTATTTCATTTTTTGCGCTGCAGTCTATGTTCCATCGGTGCTCTCCCAAAACAAGGGATTGACGCTCCGTAAGTACGCACCAGCACAAATGTACTCCATATCTTGTTTGGGGACAAAGCTATTGCTGATACCATAACCACCAGCATTCCCCTGTTGCTGCTGGTTCATGGTGGATGAACGCAAGAGCTATTGTGATTTGTTTGCACCATCGACTCTTCGTTTTGTGTGAATTGTTATTCGCTAGTCGGTGCCTGTTTCTGCGCGTAGTTCCTTCATTCCATCGGCTACGCACTGGCAACCAGAGCAAAGATAAATCATGACAACGAAAAACCAGGTAACTGTACCCTTCGATTCAAAAATCGTCACTGGCGTTGTCTGCTGCTATCCCGCACTTGGTTGTTTGCCGACAAGCTGATTGCCATCTTTAGCTTGTTTCTTGGCTACTACCCGATTCCATCGGATTTCCTAGACTTTTCCTCTTTCTTTTGCCGAGCGTTCTGTCTTCTTTTAAACACTGCCCAGAATTTCATTCCTCGAGTTGTATGGCTGCTATTTGACCCTAATGCTCAAAGCAGCGACAACATCTTGTCATAGGGTTATCGTTCCAGAAAAAGCAACACGCATCTCCTTGCCGACAGCATAGTCTTGCCACAAATAATGTCTCGAGGAGCCGATAATTGTAATGGATCCATAATCATGACAACACGAACATGGCACCACCGTGGGTCGTTTCTAGGGCACTTTACCTCCTTTATATGACCGGGTCCGTTGTCTCATATCGTTTATCTCCCCAAATGGCGTCTCTTCCTTCTTTCATTGAGCTTATGGGATCTCTGGCTCTTGAGCAGACATCCCATTCGCCTTCATCGGATCTTTCCCTTTCACCAAACTCATCCCCTTCCTCATCACCACAGCTCAATGGCACTTCAAGGTCGAGATCAAGTCCATCTCTGAGGAAGGTCTCTTCCCGAGATTGCTCTCCTAGATACTCTCCTTATTCCGTGAGTAAACTGTTTCAGAACATCCTCTAATAGTAACTCATTCGTATCCCAACTAGTTTTACACACGAAGAGGGAGCGTTTCTTGTTCATCATTTTCTGACTCAGGTTCTACAGAACGAGTAAGCAATTTACCAGTTTCCAGTAGAAAGAGACGTCTAACGCTTTGTGATCCAGTGTTACATACCTCCTTCATCGTCATCGTCTCTTCGTCCTAGACGATCCTCAAATCGATTGACTATCAATATCCATGGCTCAACATCTGACCTCCCCGCGTATACGCCAATCTCTGGTTACCTTCGTCGCAAGACTCCAGGAGCCTCACCAACGTCGCCTGATTTCCCTCGTTCTACGGCTTATGTGTCTACAGACATTGCCCTTCCAATCTTACTCTCATTTCCAAGCCCTACCAGCACTGATTCCTCGTCTCCTGAGACGTTTCAACCGGATGTGACTTTCCAATTCCAACAGTCAGACAAACCTATAGTCATCACCGAAACTACTGAAGTAGTCACTGCAGCTCAATCTCCCAGGATTCATCGTCAGTGGCACCCTGGTGTCAGACTTTCAACACCGTCTTTTTCTCCGAGGCTCGAACATATGAATCAGTGTCGCCTAGTTCCTCGTCTCGTTTAGACATTCTCTTTCTGCATAATCACTGCTCATTCGCTTGTGTCTTCTGTTCTCAGGTTTCTTTACCTCGTTTGATCTCACGTGAGAGCGAACTTTTGCGGTTCGGCTGCTGTGGGAACTCGTCTTTTCTAAACTCAGGACATTCAAATCGTTTTTGGACTATCTGTTGCTAGGGTTTCACTTCCACTTTTACATTGTACTTATTGACACTGTATCGACGCCACTTGTCACCGAGGATGCCCCTGTTGCTTCCCTCCGCTGTCTTTTAAGAAAGCACACAGTCGATTCGCTTCACCCAATACATGAATTGGTTTGCGACTTTGCATATTAACCAGTATGAACTAGAAAACCAGCCACTAGGGCATTGAATCACATCAGTCGTGGTCGTCTTCATGCGGTCCAGGGCATTGGGTTGCCATGTCTTCCTGACTCTCATACTCCATGCCACAATAGAAACAATATGCATAAGCTGCCCGAAGATAAAGAAGCACAAGATACAGTCGGTCCTGTGGCTTATTGACTGATGTCAGTCTTGCAAAGCAGGCAAGAAGCGAATGACCAACCAACCTGAAGGCGTAAGAACTGGATTGCCTCTTCCAAAAAGTCAGGATCATATTCCTGGTTCACCTCAACAAGTTTCTTCTTCTGTTTTTCCAACTTGGTACTGATATCACCATCCTCATCCTTATCCTCTTGATCTCTCTCGGTCAAAGTGGAGAGTGCGTCCGCTTGCATTTGCTTACGGAGACGATCTTGTATCGTACCTACGGAGCCCACCACATCACCATCATGTCCGTAGTGTAATGTGAGAGCTTCCATCAAGTCGCTTGGAAACGTCTCTGGCTTATTTGGATCCAGCTGTAAGACATTGAGCTAATACTTATCAACACCCTAGTGCTTCAGATATAGCCATTTACATACCGTTTTACCAGCTTTTTCATCAAGAGCTGCACACGTTAGTTGTGCCGGTCCTGACATGTAGATTCACAAGGTAAAACAAAAAACAGGGAGGGCGATAACGAACATACCCAGGTCAGCCTCTGCCCTGCGCTCCTCGTACTCTTGCCTTGTACGGTCGCGGAACGATCTTTGGGTCGACTCTTCTTCCATCTTCGCCATTTTCATGATTCGATCATGAGCATTTGGGGAACGAACTCGCTTTATAGCCCCTATCCCTTTCTTCCCTGAAATTGACTTGAGCTGCGCAAGTCGTCTTCGAATGAACAGTACACATACCCATCCATTCGTCGATCGGTAGAGGCTCAGTCTTGTGTTGGGGCGGCGAAGGTGACTTTCCAAGTCGTCCTTCGTTCCCCAGGTTCTCAGCCTGTCGTCCCAGAGACTGACCGGGAGTGAATCCCATTTTCATCATCATAGCAAGAGCTTTGTTTCCGAGACCATTTCCGGCCCGTTCTTCTTCTTGCGTCTTCTCGAAGAGACTTTTGTTCAACCCCTCCTCTCTTGATATGAGCTCTCGTTGACGCTTGCTTTTTCTCTGGTTGATTGCATTCTTCTCTTGTGATTTCTTGGAGGCTTCTCTCCGAAGTTGACTATATGTCTTTGGCGTGGCTGCTGTTTCCGTAGGATTCACCAAGAATTTGGCTGAAAGATAGTCGTCATTGTCAGACATTGAGTGATAGCTCAGTCTGTTTATGGTAAGAGATGGAAAAAACAGAATCGTATTCGAGCCCTCAACGAGACTGCTACAATTTGCAACTAAAACAACACCAGAGCACAGACTGCTAAGTGCAAAAAAAGAGACAGGCGCCTAACAATCATACCAAAATCATAACAGGACGTAACAAAGCGAGGAGCGTTCACAATGGACCAGGTCATTATAAGGGATCACTAACATCATACGGCAGGAGTGGCAGTGTCATTGATGATACCACCATGAGTGACTTCATCCTGGCTGTCCTCAGTGTGGGTATTCACAGCGATCTTGACAACAATGGGTCGACCGCCAACTTCCATGCCCTGAAAAATTTCCATAGCCTTTTTCTGCTCTACTTCATTGCCAACGTCAACAAATCCATACCCTTTGCTCTTCCTAGGATTACCCCAGCGCATACGAATGATGCGAGCAGAAATAGCTTTAATTCCGGCCTCGACAAAAAGAGCTAAAAGGCCTTCGTCCGTAATATCGAAACCAAGATTGGCGACAAAGAGCATATTTTGAGAAGGATCGCCGACGGGATCTTGACCCACAGGACGACGATGACGCCTGAACTTCCGACGATAACTTTTGGTAACAGGGGCATCAGAGGAAGGCTCGGCAGGAGCTACCTCGCCCTCTGCATGAGCACCAAGTTCAGTCTCCGGAGCAACCTCAGACCTGGCCTTGGCCTTGCGCTAGTACATTGAGCAATTATTTAACAAAAACAAGCACAGAAATGACTCACAACAATCTTCTTTTTCTTCTTCTTGGGCTTTACTGCCTCATCAGTGCCAGGAACGACTGCCTCTGTCTTAAGAGCCTCTCCATTGGCCTCTGCCTCAGTGACTTCTCCTGGAACGGCTTTCCCGCCACGCCTACCGGGTCTTCTCTTGAAAAACCTACGCTCTCTCCTATCTTTCTGATCGGCAGGCTTCGCAATCTCGACGATTACTTGACGACCGTCAAGCTCCTTCTTGTTGAGCGTCTGAACAGCCTTATGGACGGCTTCTTCGGTCCTCAAGGAGACAAATCCGTATCCAGCGGGATTCGCACCACGTGTGATAACCTGAACAGATAAACTGGATGCATATATGCACTGACTAATGTGAAGGGTATGTAGAGGGAAAAGCTTACACGTCGAAGTCAGCAAAGAAAGTCTTGAGCCCATCTTCGACTGTAGAATACGCAAGATTACCGGCAAAAACCTCGAAGGGTGATGAGTCGCGGAAATTGTTGGTAACAAAAGAAGGGTAGATACCTTGAATCCGATATCTTCAACCTTGTCTTGCGCAGTCGGAGGCACGCCGTTCTCGACGATCTGGGCGTTGTGGGCGTCGGACATGGTAAACTTGATGAACTGGTGAGCTTGTAGTTGTGAGGGCGGATGAACTTGTTGAACCGGTTTTTCGTGTCAAACTTGAAGGTTAAAGAAAAAAGACGCAGTAGGTAACTGACTTTTATGTAAGTAAACACGGCAAAACTTGGCCGGATTGGGACATGCATGTTGGTGGCCTCATGTTTGGTGCAAGGACGTTTAACAAACAGGGACCCAAAGAGGACAAATTACATCAGATGGTCGCCATTCCAGATGACAATGTGGGCATTCAGGGTCCGTGCATCCCGGGATTAACCGAAGACAGAGTACAAAGTCGAGCGCCCGTGTGCTAGCTTGACAACGTTTTTTTCTTCTCTCTTATCTCGACGTCCTGGGCCTCCTCCTGGCCGTTCCATTCTTTTCACTCTCCCGTTCTTTCAGCCCCTTGATACGCAAAATCAAACCATGGCTATTCTTAAACTACTCAATCTTGTCGCAATTTCCTGTCTTGTTGTCATAGCCTCCTTGGCTCCTACTCCTGCCGGTGCTCTTTCTGTTGGGATTCACCATTCCCGCCACAACTCGCATCATGTACCTGAGGAGAAGAAGAGGCGCGCAGCCTCCTCCAGGCGCTGCAGACCACGCTCCACCCCTGTTCCTACGCCAATCTCAACATCCAGTAAGACTTCATATGCTTCCAAGCCGACGTCTTCGAACTCGAGTTCTGCTGGCGGAAATTCTGGTTCTGGTTCTGGTGGTGGCAAGGTTGGTATCGCCACGAACATAGGTAACGATCCTGCCATCAAAAACTTCAAGACTGTAAAAGTTACCAAGTAGGTTTTTCGAGCCTTCCTTGTGGCTGTATTTAGCTTAATTTCCCCAAGGTATATGACTTGGAGCCCCTGGTGTATTGATTCTGCTAGTGAGGCTGGTATGGCGTGTTGTCCTATGTTGTGGGGTTGGAAGCAAGTTGACGACTTTGTCCAACTGGTTAAGCCTGGTTATGCGCGCTATGCTCTAGGTCCAAATGAGTATGCAAATGTCTTCAAATCTGTCTGTAGCCGTCTCAAAAAACTGCTAGACCAAATCAATCTGGCCAATCCGATATGTCTCCCGCGGATGGTGCTAAGCTCTGGCGGCAATACATGAGTCCCCTCAGCAGTCAAGGCTACTCCCTCATCTCCCCTGCTTGCACTAACGCTCCTTCTGGCAAGACTTGGATGAAGGAGTTCCTTGCTGATTGTAAAGATTGCCCCGTAAGCGTTCCTAATCCACTGGGGTTTTACTGACTCATGTCATCCCATAAGATCAATGCATTGGCTGTTCATGTGTATGGTACCAGTGCTCAGGACTTCATAGATTACGTTACCGACTTCCACCAGACATTTGGTTATAACATATGGGTCACTGAATTTGCTTGCCAAGATTTCTCTGGTGGCACACCATGTAGTTATGACGATGCCTTTGCTTTCATGCGTGAAGTCACCTCTTGGATGGACAAGACTCCGTTTGTTGACATGTACTTTGCCTATGGTACGTGATGGAATACAACAGAAGTCTGCAGATCCACTAATCCAGTTATCACAAAAAGGTGTATTGTACGAAATGGGCAATGTCAACGTGGTCAATCAGCTTCTTGCTAGCAATGGACAACCCACTGCACTCGGTAAACTTTACATCGGTTCCTGAGAAGTCGATCTATCCTCCTTTTCATAAAAGAATTTTAAATGATCTGGCTCACATTATACCCCTGAAAACTATCCACCGTATTTCTAGTGGCTTCTATCGATTCGGCATTTGGATAACATTGATGCAGGCCGTCTATTGTAATTCTTCCGTGCTTTATATCCAATTGTCCACTTCTGTTGCATTGCTGGATTCAATGCTCGGATATGGATATTATATAAACTATAATATAACTGGCATGGATAATCAGATGTCCTTACCTGGGAAACAGTTAGATCTTAACTTGTCCTGTAGGGAAACTCAAGATGGTCAAGCATCTACCTTCGTCTATCAAACATTTGTTGAGTCTACGCAATCCATACTCGTGGCCCAGTCCGCCAGTTTCAAAGCTGAATGAGGTTTTCAAGAAGACTTTCCGTGATGCTCAGTTGAAGAAAGCAGAGACTGGTTGGCTAGTATTGACTGTTGGTCCGCATCTCCATACAACCTGCAATGGTTAATGAAATCTAGACATGCACTCTACTCACGGCCAACCGACCTTCTGCCGTTGGCCATCTCTATCACTTCGTAACGCGCGGGATCGAAGGACAGAATTGTCTCCATATTCCAAGTGCAGTAAACAAAGCCGCTCTCATCCGAGAATCAGCGCTCAAGAGTGTCATTTTTGTGGGGGTCCCCCGTGTCTGTTTGATCACACTGGTAGTGAAGTCAACACCTACTGACATGCCGCCGTCCAGGTGATCCTTTCACTCGCTGCATTACATGAAGTTTTGGATGGCGAAGTCAAGCATGATCTAAGAACTCAATCGCGCAGGTTCGTATTTACCATTGACCTTATTTTGTCGCAGTATATCAGAGATTCTAAAACCTCGCTTCGGAAACAACCTTGTCCATTAGAGTCGCAACGTCCGAGAACATCGAATCAACCGTGAAGCGGGGCAGGGTTCTCTGGGACTCAATTTACGCGCCTCATGCAGATAAACTTCATGACAAATTAGGGTCTTACCATCCGGACTTTATCTGTGAGTACACGTTGCCCACATCCTTCCAATCGCATGCCCGAAGAAGTGGTTCATTTGGGCTATGTGAATACCTTTCTGATTCCTTGCTACTCTATTACCCAGAGATCTGGTATTGATTCGCTCTTCAGCTTTCATAATCCAGAGCTATGGAACAGTCCTCGCGCCCTTATCGGGGCGTACAAAGGCTTACTCTGAAGACTCCAGCCTTGAAGATCTTGATCAAGGTAATCTTAGTCGAACTTTGGGCTCTGTCGTCGGAATTGCAACGCTCCGTTCGGAGGGAAGAGTAGGACCTCAGTTAGTGAGCCATGCATTTGGGCTGCTGAAGGCTCGATATGTAAAGGGTCAAAATGAAGAGGATGCGTGGCTCTCCAGCGATGAGGGTACTGAATGGGTAATTCGAACTGTGGATGAAATTCTCGATGCTATCTCATCACAAACGGAGGGTGATCACACTCAAGTGAAATTGTGAAGCGAAAGAAGGTTGGCTTCTATTTCTTAGCTGTACCTGGTGTATCAGCGATTAATCCATCACTCTGCCTCGCTTTGACTCCACGTGGGAGCAGATAGTGCTATCTAAGATTTCCTTCACGCAATCGATGGACGGAGATATCAAGTTGATTTTGTCCTAATGTATCCAAGATACACCCCCGAAAGAGCTAATATACAGAAATTCAATAATAACATCCGTTTCAAAAAGGGGTCCGACCTGCTTGGATACACAGACAAAATGACTATGGTACAAGAATCTGCGATGTGAAGAAAGAAAAAAAAAACATGCCAAGATTGATCAGAAATTGGGTATGAAATTACAAATTCCAGGCTGCACAAAACCGGAAGAGCATGATGGTCACAATAACCATATCCATAATGGGCGGATGCATCTTTTACACGAGTTAGCCTCTAGGATACCTTAAACAACGCAGAATACTCACCACAGTTCCAGCTCCAGCGGTTCGAATGAAATGAAGTTCGCCGTAGACATCACCAATCTGATAGCGTGTTGGGCGTGTTGGGTGGAAGAAAGCAATGACTATATCATTACCATCTTGTAGCTGAAAGTTTGAATCAGGTTTGGTAAGCGGGAAGTACTAATGGATTTGAACCAACCAGAATGTCTGCGTTTGTAGAACTGGGACGCCACCGGTATTGTGAACCATCAGGACCATTGAAGACACGGGAACCCTGGCCATGCCATGACTCTGAGGACGTGCGACTACTGGATTCAAAACCACTTACATTGACTCGAGGGTCTGGTCGAACAAGATCTGACATAGGAAGTGTATTCTGGAACAGATAACCTCGAGTAATTGAAGGGTCATTGGGAGCCAAAGCCGACTAACCTTTCCAATAACCATACGACCAAGACTACCATTTGCCGCCCATTCCATCCGTGCGACACGGTCTTCCTTGTTCGGGCGGATGGCTCGCCACAATGTTGTAGTACTCTGACCATTTGATGTAACGGACGTCTAAAAAGCAGGTCTTTATACTGTGTTGAGCTTTGAATGTGACCACGAACTTGGAAGCGGTAAAGAACACCCCATAAATTGAAAAGCTGACTTTCTCGGGGGTCTTGATTGGTCCAGGACAAGATGTCATTAGAGGCTGTCGTCATGCTAAAGCAGAGAAAGTAGATACTGGTGGACGAACAAGTCCTCGTCGAAAACTTATATACTATGAGGGATGGAGGTTGTACAAGTTCTGCATTAATTCCAAAAGGTCGACAACGTGGGCATATTACGACGGAATAAAAATGAAGGTCAAGATGAAGACACTTCAAAACGTGTCGGCGCAGAAGTCAAGGATCCCAGCCGCCTTGGTCTGTGGAGCAAAACTTCGATTATGAACTGCTCGTGAGACCGATCAATAAATGCAAGTCCTTGAGGTGCTAGAAGAATGCTTGAATTCGGAGTTGGTGTCACAGGAAGCCCAATGTCGTTTGCTATAAATTTCGTTCGCTCATTGATCGTCATGGAAGAACAGAGGGGCTATGGGATAATTCATGGCATTGACCACTGGTGGGATCATACACGAGGTGTCCTGCTTTGGGAAGCCGCGAGGCAGTAGTAGGTCTGGAGCTACCTAGCCTCCAACGTGTAACCTGCAACCGGGATATCGGGTCGACGTGGAGTGTATGCCAGTATCACGATGTATTGCTCCCGACTGAGGGGAACGAAAAATTAAGAAGATCGTAAAAGGTCTGCAGTCCTGAAATTCCGAGATTTCTGGAGAAGTGGATCAAACTGATTTTGTCGAAGAGGAGAAACTGGGCGTCATGCAAGCGTCCACAAATCTGATCTCTTTATCTCTTCATCAATCAATTGAAACTCCACTTAGATTGTTTATTGAGCTCGAACAATACCTGTTGACGAACAGGGATATCGGGAAATACGTATCTAATTCAAAAAGACGATCAAGCAATCCGCGAACCTTGCACAACCGTAGCTCAACTTGAGCGGGCTCTATGTCCTGAGGGATGTATAAAGGCCAAGTCTCGAAGACCAATGCTGAGAAGCAAGAACAGACGTTTGAGAATACCGGCGGAAAAGAGTCAGGGATGACCCACGAACCTAACATATGATCATGGCACGACCTGAATCCCATGACTTCGGGCGCTGCCTACAATCATTCTTGCGACTGATTCTAGTGGCAGATGCTTCAACTGTTCATCTGAGGACTTGATCTTCGTGATTTCATACACATGTTTCAGACTAATAGTTCCCGTAACCTCGTTCCCTGGTTTACTGGCACCTTTCTCGATTCCCGCAGCCTTTTTCAAAAGATAAGATACAGGTGGCGACGTGATGGTGAAGGTGAACGATCGGTCGGGTTGGACGGTAATCAAAGTTGGAATTGGAACACCAGGCTCAACGTGTACAGTCCTTGCGTTAAACTCCCTGCAGAAATCCATAGACTTGACTCCACGAGCACCAAGAGCTGGACCGACAGGAGGCGTGGGTGCCGCCTTGCCTGCAGGAATGAGCAACCGCTAGACAAATGAGTCAATTTTAGGCGGAATAATATAAGCCATATTGAGTGCCAAGTTTAACATACTACAGTTTGGGCCGTCGCTTTCGTAGCAGCCCTGGACATGACCTAAAAGGGAAGGACAGGCTATGGGAGACGAAAACACTCGCGTCTGATCACATGACTCAATGACACGACGTGATTCGCCCGACTAACCTCGAAGTCCTACCCCCACAATGAAGTCCGTCTCTAGCCTCTTGTCTCTTCTTTCTTTCATTACACTGGGTACAGCTGCACCTCATGAGCTGCAACTGTCCTTAGAAGTACACCCTGGTTTTGATATTGACTTGAGTGCTCAACGCTTGATTGAGTTTAATGATCATCAACGCGTTTGGATGACTGAGCTTGAGAAGGTCAGCATCTTTCAAGGATATACAATATGCATCTTCTCATTATTTCTAGATTCAAACCAGAGCTCGTGGTATCAAGTTCTTCGATGTGTAAGAGCCATTCCTTTGTCTCAACCTCTGGTTCGATTTTCCCTTAGTACAGACACCCAAGATTTAGAGACCTTTAGCCAATTGGGTGCGAACAAACGTGAGATTTTCAATGCACCAGTAACGTGGCATCGTTCTCACAAATGATATGGATATAGCCTCTTATCCTTCTCCAAACGTGACGGATAGGGTGAGGTCGATCTTGAAGACCTTGTCCACCCAAGGACCTCAAGAGAATCTAGAACGTTTCACTGGCTTCCGTACTAGATGTGAGTGCCAGCTTCACATTGTAATAAGATGTGTTCAATCTCTTCCCCTTAGATTACCGTAGCGAAGTGAGGGTTTACATTGACTTTCCGATTGCATGTTCTTACCATATTTCTAGTCTGGTAGAGAAAGTCAGCGATGGCTTCTTGCAAAGATTCAAGAGGTATTATGTTGAATGTCACCCTTGGGTATAAATAACAAGTTATGGTTTTAGACGACAGCTCGGTATGCTTCTGAGTCCCTACAGAACCTCATCACCCTCGACGAGTTTTCCCATCCTTGGGGACAGAATTCTATTGTGAGTTTGACTGTTCCTGGGTCGAATACTTGCTTGCCGATATCCGTATCAGATTGCACGAATAAATGGCTCGTCCACTCAAGATGATAGCATTATTATCATTGGAGCACATCAAGACAGGTAAAAAGATTTAGCTCCTCTGTCGATAACCTCCAATTTATCAAGTCCAATAAGCACTAACCTGTGGCCTTTCCTTCCGGCACCCGGTATGTCCACTTTGTGCAACTTCGTTTCCAGCTGAATGTTTCATATCCGGAAGGTGCCGATGGTGAATTCTTTTGCGATTATCACTGTCAATGGTCTCTAACCGAACACTTGTAGACGATGGGTCTGGGAGCGTCACGATTCTAGAAGCCTATCGTGCCCTCCTTGCGGCTGACTTTCGACCCATCCGCACGACAGAATTTCATTGGTACTCAGCCGAGGTTCATAGTACTCTTGAGGGAGTCAAAACCACTCTGATCCTTTGCTTGGATAGGAAGGAGGGCTTTTGGGGTCGCAAGCCATTGCCAAGAAATACGCAGCTGATGGCGCCCGTATTCTTGCTATGACTCAAGTAAGCCTTCAATTGCGTCATGAAATCAATATCAAAACTGATATTGGCATAGTTCGATATGACAGCGTGGGTCAAGGTTAGTGTTGGGGTTCTTATCATTTTCATGTCGCTGATCCCCTCCCAGCGCGGTAGTCGCGAAGAAGTTGGAGTGATCGTCGATTATGTGGATCAAGCGTAAGATTTTCGCTTGGTCATCCTTTACAGTTGGGCTGATTTTGAGCTGACTTTGACCAGTCTCACCCAATTTAACAAGGATCTTATCTCTACGTATCTGGACATACCTTATGTCGAAGTAGGGTTATACTTTTCTTACTTGACCAGATAAGAGTTAATTGTATACAGACTAGATGTGGTTATGCTTGTAGTGATCAGTAAGTATCTTGTTATTGCTGGACTCAGGTTCTCATCAACCGTCTAGTGCTTCATGGAGCAAGGCAGGATACCCCTCAATTTTTACTATCGGTAAGTGATAGCCTTTCTCCATTTCTGCTGTAGTGTATCTCATTCCTCGCAGAAGGTAGTTTCGAGAATTCTAACCATCACATCCACTCCGCCGATGAGTGAGTTTGATCAATTTCATCAGACGTTCAGCTCATCCTTTTAGTCGCATTGATATTTCCGACGAATTCAGTTTTAGTCATATGCTGGAATTCTCCAAACTCGCTGTCGCCTTTGCGGTTGAGCTTGGTGAATGGACTGGATCGGAGTGAGGATATCCACAAGTTTTCCCATTAGCTCGTTTTTCCATGGCCTATCGTGCTTTCCCTGGTTTGTTTGGGCGAAGAGTCAAGAACGTAGGCAATATATAGTCATCATTATACAATCATTCGATCAGTCACCACACTCGTGTACCACTCGCAAACCATGTCCTCTGAAGTTGTATCCTGAGTGATCTAGTCGCTCACCAAGTAGTAATTTAGACTCTTCTAGAAGCTGTTTGATAAGATGCTCAAGAATTCCATACAGGAAAACAAAAACACTAAGGTGAGACTGTTCATGATAATACTTGTTGATGTCTGAACACGTACAGTAATAAAGAGAACTACCAGGACTCATGTATGTCTCATCCTGGAATCCTTTCGAAAATCATTGGTCATTTTGTGTTCCTAGAGTTCAATAAAACGAAGGAAGGTATTTTGTCATATATACAACTTGTCTTACCAAATAGAATCTAGATCAAGACCCTGGAGTGGATAATAAGAAGTATAAAAAATATCACATGGTGCTTGAGCTTTTATTGCAGGTAGATGATTGCGCTGTCTGTCAAAGAGGACCTCTCAGCTCGTGAATGCCCGGAACTGAGGCCCTATACTACGTGGCAAGAATATCCGCTTATTGATCAATGTAAATAAATGAATTGGGGTTACAGCTGATCGGCCATGCATTTTTTGGCTTATATAAGCATTGGTGCTGACATAATTAACACGGACCCGTAGATCATGAGTTTCACGATGTTGACTCGTGAACGCTATAGAGAGGATCTAGAAAGGGCATATGAAGTCCAATTCAGAGCAGGCATTGAGGTTTGTATCTTGATGTAGTGCAAAAATTGAGATTCATTGGTTACCTTTGTAGGGTGCATTGAGAGGAACAGCGATTGGTTTTGGATCTGCTATTTTAGCGCATTACACTTGGCCTCTGTTCAGGTGCATGAAAGTTAATTTGATTTTTCTCTACATGACCTCATATGTGTCGGTGGGACAGGAGGCAGACACTGGCTTTCAAGGGTTTTTTAGTATCTGGATGTAAGCACTCGAACAGATTACTGACATTGGCCTGGCCTCATGAGTAGTTAACCAAGTCACTATATCTGGTCTTGTGTTCAGCGCGGAAAAGGCCTTGATGGCACATGAAGCACTTCGGCGAAGAGAGGAGAATATCATTCGCCGGGAAGCACGTCTTGACCTCGCGCGACAGGGTCTGATAGGCACTGAAACCGAGATTGCCAAATGGAGGGCCTCTCACTGAGGCGAGAGATTTAGCATCACAAATTTGAGAGCACAAAATCAGTAAATGGATACATAGCTGACCCCTACTTGGAACAAAGTTACTGTTACTTTTTTACAAGCCAATCGTGTCCATCTGGCAAGAGTGAAAAGGTAATTAAGAGAGAAGTTTAATTAATTAATATCTGATCCCTCGTCATGCGCAATTGGATTTGAAGGGAGATAGTCCCGCGTGGCATCGTTTTTTCTACAGAAAGATACTACCTTTAAGCCGAGTAAGCGAATTCGACGGTGGACCTAGGCAGAAGGAATCTAGCTCACTACACGAGGGGAGGTGGTGGAACAGAGTATCCCTCGACTGTATGTACGGGAGGTGGAGGCGGTGGAGGCGGCTGGTAAGGTAACTGCTGGTGGGGAAATGATCCAGGTGGTACTGGAAGACTTGTCCGTCGACGTGGAGGAATTTGAGTCGATGTCACTGACGGCAGCAAAGGTGGAGGCGGTACCATTGACCCATTATTAACAGGATATGTCGGAAGGATAGGGATTTGGGGAGGTCCTGGAGAATATGATACAGGAGGCGGTGGAGGAGGTGGAGGCGGGGGAAGTGGTAATGGGGGCGGTGGAGGAATGCCTTCTTGACCGACACCGGAAAGCGGAGGGGCATAGATAACGTGTGGCTCGGGCGGCAGCGGCCTTGAAGTGCTGTTAACGCTAGAGGTTGAGTTACTCGTGGGTATCGACTCAAGAGACGAAGAAACTGGTTGATACATAGGATATGGAGTTGGGGAATGACCTCGAGGGGGTATCACAGGTAACCCGTACTGCTGAGGCGGCGCTGGAGGCTGAGTGGGTGGATATGAGGGATAATGTTGAAGTTGTGGCTGGAACGCTTGAGGAGCATAAGGTGCAGCTGCTGTTGATGAAATATACGGGACCTGAGCTGGTAAAAAATTACTTGCTGGTTGATATATGAGAGGATTTGAGGGTGCCGGTGTATGGCTGAGAGGCAGGGGATATGTAAATGTGTCAGAAGTATGCGCTGGCGTCGGAAAAGTAGAGGCGCCATTTATTGGCATAAATCCAGAAGAGGAAATGGGTATGCTTGGAAGGCGTGAATTCCGGACTGGGGCAGGAGGCTGACTTGGGTCATATTGGTAGGGCATATAGCTGTGGGGGTTGGAGGGTCGATTGTGAGAGTGCACGAGATCCTCTAGATATGGATTGGAGGCTACAGCCGGGGCGTATCCATATTGAACAGACTACACCCGTTCAGGTCATCAGAAAGAACGCATGAGGAGGCCAGACTCACAGAAAAACTCTCTCTTCTCCTGTGTTGCGATATTCCCATGTCACTGAACTCGCTGGCGATGGGATCCAACATACTCGTGACTGGCTTTTCGTAAGGTGGAACATAGAGGTCAATTTTGGCTAGGGAGTTTGATGCTCTTAAAGAGGACGGTACTGCGGCTAAATTCGCGTCAGAGGATGGTCGGGGATGGGCATATACACTTGATGATCCAACGAGAGACGGCGACTCATTTGAAGGTACGAAAGATCCTGGACCCGCATATTGTCTGTTGGGTTTTGGAGGTCTCGGAGTAACTTTCTTTTCCGGGGCGGGGGCCTAAAGAGAATAAGATCCTCTCCAGACAGATTCAAATGTACTCACGTTGGACCAAAAAGTGAGCTCAAGGTAGACCTTCCCTGCGAATTTATCTTTGTTGGATAGGTTAAACCATTCTAAAAAGAGGTTACAATGAAATTCGAAACTCAAATGTAGACCAACCATCGGTCTCCCCTTTGGTCAAGACCTCAGTCAGATCAACCTCGGTTTCTCCGATGAGGTCAGGTTCGCGTGGGTCATCGGCATAACATGCAATTTTCATCGCATTGCCACCTTGAATTTTCTTCGGACTCCTAGCATCTTTTGGTGGCAATGGCGGAGGAGTTCCAGGTGCACTGGTCGCCGACAAGTCATCATCGTCCTCGAACAAGGTGAACCGCAACTCCTCATCCCATTCTGGATGCTGTCCGCCCCTCTTAATGGCCTTAGTACGCTTTTTCTCGCCATTGACTACCGCAAGACAATATGGATCCTGTTTTCCTATATGACGTTTGTTTGGAAGATGGTTCTGGTGCAGGGGTTAGACCACCACAATTTCACACAAAGATAGGAACAGACAGCCTTGAGAACAACAACAATCAGGGTCCCGATTTCGCGGGGAGACATGGACATTTGTTTGCACTATAGGTTGTAACGGCGGAACATCCAGACTGGAGATGAATATAACGCGTCCTATGGGCGCAGCGTCCCGTGACCTCTCCTGATCTCCGCAGCAAAGACGGGTGTGTCAATAAGGAGGGAGTTATAGGTGGAATTGACTTGTAGATGGGTAAGGTAGGAAAGACGATGTTGCTCTAGTAGCAGTAAAAATAGGATAGATGGACATGACACTGATACTTGCTGCGGCTTGAAGGGGTGATGCGACAGGTACCTCTTCTATCCTAGGTTGTGTCCTCAACAGTTGGTCTGTGTCGGGTGGGCGGGGGTCTTGATCTCTCCACAATGGATGGAGCAAATGCCACAACCACTAGCGTCATGCAGAGACCAGCAAAACAAAATCACTGAGGACAGCTCACAAATTTACATATAGTGGTTGTTTAACCTGGGTTGAGTACAAAAGTCGGAAGGTAGGACATGGAATCAATATTCGAACTAGCTACTTCTTACATAGCCTTCAACATTGATTGGTGAGTCCAAGGTCAGGCTTGTAGCTCTTGTTCTCTTTCAGAATCAGACTCGGTTTACGACTCGCTAGGTCCAAAATCATCTCTGCAAAGAAACTATTCGCCCATGCAAACCAACTTCGGGTATAATCTGATTCGTTATAGATGGACTGAGATTCGTGGATTAACCCGAGACCCGAAGTGCTCTGGACAGCACGTCAGTATTTGACCATCGCCACGAGATATTTTACTGACATTAGCGATCAAGTATAGGGACGTGAGTATCTCTTGATCGTCGTCAGTACCGAATATAGCTGAAATTTGGGACATGGGCCTATGGAGTAGAGATTTAGAACTCAAGAGTCCTCTCAAAAACGGATAGCATACCAAGGGTGCCATGCGTCTACATGAGGCCCTCTGTCCGGTAACTTAATTTTAGCATCAAAAAACCTAACTCAGGAGATGACACACCCTATACCACGGAACTTCTCCCCCGCAGCATAGTAGGGATTCCTGGCAGAAAGCAACAATTTGCGTGTAGCCAAATAACTTGGGTGATGTCTGTCGAGGAATCCCAAATACGGCAAGGATAGCAAGGACTGAGGTTACATTAGGATATTAGTCACTGCGAGAGGAACCCTCCTTACTGGAACATTCGCATCATCCATGACATATCTGCCACTGAACCCTAAAAAACCCGCCGTTAATCATGATCATGTTATTTGTTTGGATAGCCCATATTACCGTTTGTTTCGTAAGCAAATATATTGTCAGCCACCTGCAATGTCCGATCAAAGATGCTTCGAGACGAAGGCTAGGTGATAAATCTAACCGTAGTATTCCATATGGCCCCATGGATCCTCGAACTCCACTCCTTTGCTTGTTGACTGACGTTTGGAAGCTGATATGTTTGATCTAACATGTCCGCCAGATGGGTTAGCTCGACACTGAGCATTGCATTCGCTGGTGTTAGAAAGGCTGGAAAAATGCATCTGTCTTAATTTTCCCGCAGCACAGAAGAAATACATACCGAAAACACTCAAGTCATCCGAGGGCCTGTGATGAGTACCCACCAAGCCCGTAAAGGCCTTGGGCTCGCCATTTCCGCCATTATCAACCATGGGAGACAATGCGCCAGCTTGCCCGGTCCAGTTGTAGAAGGATATGAAATTGAAGTCCTCATCGAAGGTGGGTTGAGATTGTTCGTTGATAACTCGGAAAATTTGATCAACTGCTGTCCGCCCTATACAATGGGTCAGACCAGATAATTTCTCAGGAGGCACGGAAATACTCGTACAATTTGCGTTCATGAAACTGGTATCTTTCGTATTCTGATAGTAGGTGCGCGAGAGCTTGAGGAAACCGCAAAGTGAGTCAAGTTCATACTGTAGTACCATAGTCAGCCAACGTCCAGCGTGATTAACTTCGTGAAGTTACCTTGCATTCAAAAACGGTTTGGTTGTTAACAGGGCTACCCAATAAGTGATCTATATTTTCTCGAGGCTCGATAAGAGGGTGCTCACGGATTGACAGTCACACCATCTGCCCAGTCATTGTGTGAAGGGGCGAGGCCACTTTCTGGAGGAGGCTGGAAAGCACCACCTTGAAAAGAGTCTCTGAGTACACACATTCTACACTCTCGCATGTATGACTCACAATACGGGTATTCTGAAACATAGCGAGCTTCGTTATTGATAACAGCTTTGACGAGTCGTGCTAGCTCGGGGTCACTTCCTAGAAGGACGCCATAATGCGCAAACTTCAAGACAGACCAATGTCAGGGGAAAATAGTGACATGCAACGTATACTTCCTACCTGATTCGCAGTATCACGCAACCACTGGGCACTACCGATTTCAGATAGGGACCGATGATTTCATGAAGGCTGGCGTACGTGATGTCCCCAGTAATAATGAATGCCAGGTTTTGCTCCTATTGATAGGGGAATGAATTAGGTGCACCTCTGCCCTTCAGAAATTCTTTACCTCGTTGTAATATCTGACCGTTGTATCTAAAGACCTTTGTTATTGTAAGCACGAGAGTTCACACTGCAGACAAAAACCTAAAGTGTTCGGAAAAGTGTTCTCAAACAAGCGAAAAATGTCCGGATCTTTGAGCATAAGTTTCATGTCAGCGATGACTTTCTGTTAAATAAATACATTAGTCGAAAAGACATCTGAAGGTACTTGACCAGAAGGCTCGCCTCGACTGCCGTACTGTTAAAGGTCCGGCATGCTGGGTCCGGACGCATGAAGGGCAGCCTCAATGGACCACTCGAAGGTTCTCCATGAGGTTGCTAGCCGTAGTGAGTCCGCAACCAACTTCAAGGGTTACACAAAAATCACCTGTGAATATCCCGTATAATCTAGGCACCGGGCAACAGACTGTACAACTAAACTGGGCAACGCAAATGCCAATATGTACCTGATTGTCTTGATCATGGGCTTGCAGATTGTGTTGAGAGGACTTATCAGTCGCAGGATGGCCTTTACGAGATCAAAAGGGAGTGGACCCAAGGAGGAAGCATCTATCTACAAGGGCACCATTTCAATTTTACCAAGTGTCTGATGACCCGACGTGCAAATGATCAGGAGCTATTGCTGTGAAACCGCGTCACTTGACAAGCACACATGATGAACCACATGTTTCGTCAACGAGAGCGCATGGACATACGATATCAAAGAAATACATACATGATCAAAAACATAATTAAACACCGTGAAATAGAAATCACAAGAGTGGAGAAGCGCGCATATGGTTGCACTTATGATACAAAGGAGAGATGGCTGGACAAGAAATGTGTATCTACCCATCTGATAGAACGAAAGAATGATAGCATGAAGCAGATTTCTCGGTGGCCTGAACACTGGATACAGCGATTGATAGATCTTTGTCGACAGTACTCTGACCGACAGTGTCCGAAGACGTTGATCGGTAGCAGGCGCGCACCGACAAATCAGGGTTGACTAGATCAGACTGTGCTCCTGTGAGGTTCCAAGAGGTGTCGATGGAGGTGTCCCGTTGACTATCGTCGGGATTCCGATATGTAGGGCTGTGGGGAACGGTGTCTGTCAGAGCAGTTTCGTCCGTCGGGCACTCCGTTTCTTGCCCTGCCCTCCTATTCTCTGCCGTGGCATCATTTGATTTAGCACCAGTTGACGCAAATAAACTCTTCTCCTGGGAGGGAGTCCCTGATGTTTGCAGGATCTGTGCACTCCAGCCACTAACTTCGCTTCCCCAGCTTCCTCTACGTGAGCTGCGAGGACGCAAAGCCCGTACACTGGCATCACGCTCGTCATTTCCGTCTTCACCCGGAACAAACAGACTAGAATTCTCCGCATCTAGGAACATACTACCGCCGAAGTGTGACATTGAATCACCTCCACTAAATGCAGAAGAGGAGGTGGAGCCATAGCCTTGTGGTCCCAGCCGCGTTGGCATTGCAAATGCAGAGGAAGCCAGCGTCAAAACCGACGCACAGTCAAGGGGAGGTGATGATGGCCGAGGATTATTTCTGGGATGATGGGAAGTATGGAGGGGTGCTTGAACAGGTAGCATGGGGCTCAGTCCAAGCGTCTGGTAGCTACCACTCTGTGGCGATGAACGCGAGGGTTGGGGAAGTAAAACGGAGAAGCTGGCAGTTGGGTTACCTAACGAAGGTTGGCGCATATGCTGCACACGATGCGAGCTTGGGGTAACAGGAACTTGGGCGATGTGTGCCATGCCATTTCCGGGAAAATCGATGCTCAACACTGTCGTTGGTTTTGTACTTGCTGCGATACTCCTGAATGTTCTAGGATCCGAGAGATAGGAAGAAGAAGAGCGAGATGGGGCGGGTGAGGGAGGGGCACTCGGGGGAAGCGGTCGCACAGAAGCATCATCGTCAGCTTCCAGCATACTCGCGGGTGACCAAGTCGAGTCTTGTGCCGTGGAAAGACCATCTAAGGCGTAAATGGAATCATTTTCATAGGATTGGAAGTCATCACCATTAAGCGAAATTGTCTTGCGCCTATGGGTCGATGAAACTTCCAATCTATCACGATATCTCGTATACGGAATAGAACCACTTGGAACAGGCGATGACACCACTCGTCCGTTCGGCCTCATTGAATTGGCCCTACTGGCTGTCCGTCCCGCAGGAGCAGCGAGTGGTATGGTGTCGGACCTCTTGCCCTTCACAGTACCAGCGAGCTTCCGCTGAAACCAGTTGATGATTGGCTTGCTCGAGCGACGGGGCATCTTTTTCTGTTGAGGAGTATGACTGACGAAAGTTTGGATCGGTGCATTGCCTGAGTCTGCCTTCTTCACCTCAGTGGTTGGTGGCGTGGAAATCGGTAACCGTTGAGTGCTCGATACATGTTCACCCTGTGTTTTCAAACTCATGTAGGATGTGTGATGAGCTAACAAGGTAAATCTATGGTAATTAATTGGCTTGCTGATGGCATCAACACAATTTCCTAATAGATCACTCCAAATTCCAGTAGATTTTATGAATGTACAAATTTTAGTGTCGTTACAATATTTCACCAATCTGTATTCTTCGCCGTCCGCATTGGCTCTACTGGGATCTTACCATTGTATCCATGTCCGTCTAGCCATGGCCAAGTTTGCGACCTGCGGGTTTCAAAGCTTTGAATGGCATCTTCATGTTGCATAGTTAATCCAATGTCATCTAGCCCATGCAATAGACAATGCCTGCGGAATGGATCAATGGTGAATGGGATGGCAGCATTTCCATTCAAGCGACGGATCTCCCCTTTTTCCAGATCAACCTCGAGCTCGAAACCGGCCTCTGCATCTTGCGCAAGTTCGCGGCACTGTTCTTGAGGTATAGCTATGGGCAGCACGCCGTTTTGCATCGCATTATTCCGGAAAATCTCTGCGAAACTGGGTGCAATGATGCAGTAGATACCAAAATCTTTCCTTCATAAAATGACATCAGAGTTGTAAGAGGACTGAAAAAACCAATACTTACAAGCACCAAACGGCATGTTCACGAGAGCTGCCGCAACCAAAATTTGAACCAATGCAAATAAGAATCTTCGCCTGATCGTAAGGCGGGCGATTGAGGACAAAGTCTGTGTCCTCTCCTGTCTGCGGGTTCTTTCGCAGTATATGAAATAAGGCTTCTGAGAGGCCATCACGCTTCAACGTTTTTAGGAATTGTTTGGGACAGATCTTGTCAGTATCGACATTTTCCATGTCTAGGGGAGCGGCAGTGCCTCTGAGAATAGTAAACTTTTGTGAGCTAGAAGGGGTATTCTTGGGCGGCAGAGCTTTCGTTGACTCAGCTGCCTGGGATGACGGTAGTTCAGGGGCAGGAGGAGGGAGAACAGGATCGTCAAGAAAGTTGTGTTCGCTTGTTGTCTTCAACTCATAGCCCGCATTCTTGCCCGAGAACTTGCGGACGTCTGTCAGTTTTCCAGTGAGAGCAGTGGCAGCAGCCGTAGCAGGGCTGACGAGATGGGTTCTACCCCCAGCACCCTGACGATCCTCGAAATTACGATTGCTCGTACTTGCACATCGCTCACCGTGCGAAAGGTGATCTGAGTTCATACCGATGCACATCGAACACCCTGCCTCACGCCAGTCGAAGCCAGCACGCTTGAAGATGACATCCAAGCCTTCTGCCTCTGCATGTTGTTTGATGACACCCGATCCGGGGACGATCATAGCCGCAACCTTAGGTGCAACCTTAGCATCGGGGCCAGCGGCAAGGACAACCTTCGCGGCAGACCGGAGATCCTCAATTCGGCTGTTAGTGCAGGATCCAATGAAAACCTTATCAACGATGATGTCCTCCATCGGAGTGTTGGGAGCCAACCCCATGTAAGACAGCGAACGTTCAGCAGAAGCCCTCTTAACAGGATCCACGATGGTAGCAGGGTCTGGCACTTTGCCGGTAATGGGTACAACATCTTGGGGAGATGTCCCCCAAGTGACAGTAGGAATAATATCTGTGGCGTGAATCTTGATCTCGACGTCAAACTTGGCATCTTCATCTGATTTTAAAGTCTTCCAATATGCGACGGCCCGCTTCCACTCGTCCCCCTTGGGTGACAAAGGTCGGTCATGGAGATACGCAAACGTAATCTCATCCGGAGCAATCATGCCAGCACGGGCACCAGCCTCGATGCTCATGTTACACACACTCATGCGTGCCTCCATACTGAACCCACGGAAGACTGAGCCCGCGTATTCAATCACACAACCGGTACCACCAGCTGTGCCGATCAAACCGATGATGTGGAGAATGACATCCTTCGATGTCACACCTTCGTGAAGCTGACCATCGACGGTAATCCGCATATTCTTGCCCTTCTTCTGCAAGAGAGTTTGCGTTGCTAGGACGTGCTCGACCTCTGATGTGCCGATGCCGAAAGCCAGGGAGCCAAATGCCCCGTGCGCTAAAGAAGTATGATTGACCTGAAGAAGGTGTAGTAGAGCCATTCACGTACTCGAAGTATGGGAATCACCACAGACACAAGTAATTCCAGGTAGCTAACCAAGGGTCAAAGTTCAGGCATTGATCACTAGATAATTAGCTTACTGTGAACCCTTGCTCAGGGCCAATTACGTGTACAATGCCTAAATGATACAAGATTAGTTGTAGCGTTCACCATTGATCGAGGTCAATTACCTTGGCGCCTGTCTCTCATTCCAAAAAAGCGGAGGTTGAACTCTTTTACGTTATCCTCCAGAGCGGCGCATTGTGCACGAGAATCAGGCTCGGTAATGAATGATTCTACAGATTGAAAGTTTTGGCGGGAAGTCGTTCTAAAAAAATCAATGAGGACGGATATCATTTGATCAAGATAAGTCATACGGAATATTGTGATCGACTGTCGCAAGAGTACAGTCTGGCCGGCGGACACCACGGCCAGCATTGCGTCTGCAAGTGATCGTCGACACAAACACGGAAGATGATCTCGCCACAAGATACGTACAAGCCTTCAAATGCCTGAGGGCTGGTTACTTCATGCACTAAATGTCTGTGATGGCTGCATAAAGCCGAACGTCACCGCACGGGAAAATGCCCAGCATACCTATCGATATAGATTAGAGCCAATCCATCTTCATTTACATCACTATATTGGATAGGATAAGGCCTCTACTAGGCTGCTAATCGAAGAGAGCTACTCACACAACATGGTCATCCCAAATCTTGTCGTAAAGGGTGCGGGGTTTCGGAATGGCCGACGGCATGGTAATAATGGTCTTAGGGGCAAAGAGAGGCTTTTTCAAGTAAATTCATCGGATAGGGTCGGCCGATCAGTTTCGGATATCCATCAGCTTTGTCGGACATCCGTCGGCTATTTTCGGACATGAGCATGGAAACTAACTGGGATCGTCCTCGTGTGATGCCTCAGATTCTTTCTCTGAACAGTCAAGAATTAGTATAAGTATAAGACATGGGCAGGTGCTGTATCCTGCCATTGCTCCCAATACTACTCCCAATACTATGTGTCTGACTGTTGGGAGTCACAAATGTGTTTCATCATGTGAACATCATGTGCTGTGTCTTCGACAACTGGCTCATTGGTACGGTATACACCTTGTTATTCATCACAAAACAAGTTGAGAAGCGAATCGCAAGAGAAATTCACTTTCACTCCAGTGATGGAAAAGTGTAAGGTCACTATGTCCCTTCTGATACTAAGGAAATGCTAGTCTGGATATTACAAAGAATTTTATAGCCCGCTGTATTGGTATTTCATAACGTAGAAAGAGATCCAGAGTGGGTCGGGTCGGAGTCATTGCCATTTCGCGGCGCATTCTTCTCCTTTGAGACTATTCCACTCTTCAGTAGCCTGCTCAAGCTGAATGAGGAGATCCAGGATAATTTTGGGATGTTTAATGGGTCGCTCATGGACAGCATTCAGAGTCGATTTGATGATCGTTCGAAACGCTAAGGAACCTCGAACATTCCGTGAAAGTCGAAGATGTGGAACAGAAGGATGCAAGGAGGGCTGCGTTGATTGTCTGCTCTGAGTGGGAAACCTCCGTGGAGCAAAGCTCTGTTCTGACTGTGACCTGGTTAAAATCTTCGAGGACGTGTTTCCTTGGGAGCTAAGGACATCTTCTAGATAACGTGGCTTAGCACAACGATGACAAGAATAAGACTGAGGAGTCATGGAAACTTGCTGAGGTCCGTCGAATTCCGATTCCAAAGAGAGGAGAGGTAAATTAAGTGTATCTGAATATATAGCATGCCGCTTGGTTGCGCACCACGATTGGTCTTCACGAGGACAGGATGGGCGCAGGCGCTCGCATCTACGATTATGAACAGATTTGTTCAGGTGACGTGTCAGGTCTTCAGAGTGGGCCCGAAATTTCGGCTTCATTGACACGATATGACAAGTACAGCGACCAGTGACTTTCAAAGTGGCCTCCAGGGCGGGCTGTTTGCCATGCGCCTTCGTTACATCTGAAAACCGGTGAGAACGAGAGGAGATTCAGATGAGGGTGAGTCCCCGTTGTAATTAAATTCATACTCGGAGTATGCGATGGTTTTCCTTGCATGGACGGTTTCGGTTCGTGCTGATTTTTTGGACTATGATATTCGGCATTGCCAATAGTGATTTCCTCCTTTTGAACTGACACTTTTTCTGCAACCATATGCAGTTTATCAGGGCTGTTGTTGGCTTTAATTTGAGGAAGTGTAGAGAGCTTGGATGTGGGACGATGACTTCAAGAAAACGATGAAGGATCACGATACTCACGTTTGAGCGAGAGCAAGAAACAAAGAAGGAGGATGGTGAAGGCCGCCAGTTTACAGATGGAAGGACCTGACTTTTATATTTCATGCCCTTTTTTCCGAATACATGCGGCTCAGGGATAGTGTTAAGGCCATTAGCTTCCCTTAAAGGGACAATCTGAAAACGATGGGGTGTAGCATCCCGCACTGCAACACGCGTTTGCATAGTGACCGGGCATTGACTACCACTAGACTCTGCAGGAGATTTGATAGATGTTCTCATGTTGATATTTTGAGATATTGCGTTCCGGGAGGGGGAAAATGAAGATACTGCACGAGAGAATGTATCCGGAGGGGGGATTGGAAGCCATACGAGAGGCTTAGGAGCTTGGACAAGACCCCTCGGGGAGCTAAAGCCAGAACTAGTCATACTTGCATAGGCAGGAAGATTATAGTGTTATGTTCAGATTAGTTTGGACTGGTTGAATTCCGAAAGTGAGGTCATTGAATGAGCGATTCTATTTGTGGATACAGAACAAACAGAGCCCAACAGAATACTCAGGGACTTGCCATTGTGACAGCCCAACAATGAGACACTTGAAATTCAATCACAAAAAAAACAATCCATTGAGACATGGTGCCTCATTTTTCGGTGCCCATACCAGACTCGCCCCGTTCTTCGCAGTCTCCACCACCTTCAGGGATACAGGGGGACTTGGAGTTGGAGCTGTTGGGTTTGGCGAATGCTTTGTACAATCTCGGGACAACCGTCATCAATGACTCAACAAAAGAGCGCGACAAACCTGGCGGAGGAAAGCAGGTTGGCCTCCGCGTGTAAGTTCTCATGGCCATTTTACTATCGCCGAGACCAATTTACTCCAGGAACAACGTCATCCAGCATCTCGAAACGATTGACAGCATGGTACAGCCCCTGGAGATCATGATACCGATGCAGGTGTTGGTCGATATCGACGACGCACGGAACCCAACGCAGCTGACGCGAGAAAGACTGGAGCGTGCAGCCACAGAGAACCAATTCATGAATGGGAAAATCGCAGCAATTGATGTGAGTATTCGGCAAAAACGACGACTTGGTCTGAGACGGGACAGTCATATTGTAGACTTTTTGATGAAGCACTGTGTCAAAACTTTCCAGAACTTGAACGGCATTTTCGAGAGCAGGAAGAGGAGAGTAAGTAGAGTAGAATAATGCATGGGTTGCTAAGCCGGGGAGAGCCGAGAGAGAGTTCGAGTGGACTGCTCCCAGATCAATTATATCTTTATCTGCTTCTTCCACTATGCCTTCTGTCGACAACTACCTTTCCTTATCTAATTCCTCGTCAAGGTCTTCAATCATAGATTCTCTTGAAACTATCAGCAATTGTCAGTCCTCTTCTTTCGCCTTTAGTCCATTCCTCACACTATCAATACAGCGCCGCGTTCCGACATCACTCCCTCTACACGCATCCAGTTGATCCGAGCTCTCCTTGACGATCTAGACAATCCAGGAAAGGGCAGATTGAATTCCAATGGTCTGCCAATCCCAATGCTCGCATCTTTGACACTCACCTCTGGCCTTCAGATGCTGCTAAGGCTTTCCGTGCCATCAAATCTCTTGGTCGTGATCCCTCTGGTTCCGAGTTTCTTGCGTTGCCTGAAAACTTCTTGTCTCTTCTGTCGCTTTCAACGTCATACGAAGGCGATCGTGATGCTTCCCTAGAAGCCCTACGGTGTATTGCTAATGCACTCTTACTCGTTGAGAGCTCCAGGGAGACTTTTCTTAAGTCACCTGTCAACGGTGGTGACTTCTGTCTGAATGCTTTGGAGGCATGAAAATTCAATTGTTCCTTCCCCTGCATTAATGACCATTTACCCAGAAAACAACTACACCTGATCAGATCTTTGTATATGCTCGTATCCTCTTTCTCTCTACTGCTTTCTCTGCATCCTATATCGCGAAATTTGTTGATAATGGTTACAATGGGCACACGCTTGTGGAGATGATCAGTTCCAAGCTCGACTTGCTGCTATCAATCAGCCTTCAGACCAACTCCACAGGTGCAGTCAAAGAGGCAATGACGGATGTACTCAAATTCATCTACAACATGATCTATCACTATCCTAAGGTACATTTGTTTCTGTGCAGCTGTAATGTACTTATCTGTTGCTCAGATTACTCAGGATCATCCACCGAGTCGAGCTACTGTAGAAGACAAAAATAAAGCACTAGGGGATCTCTGGAGCCCTAAGCTTGACGGGTGAGGCAATGATTCTTTCTGCCCCAATGCTGCCCATATTCATATCTTCCTTTCTGTGACTGCCACCTCTTTGTTAGCCTTCTGCCAATTTTACTTCGATTATTTATCTCCCTCCCATCTACTTCACCAAACCCCATCACGGCTCCATTGACTCACGTTCTACATGTTCTTATCGGGATACCCATTTCTCCTGCTCTCAAAATTTTCTGGTTTCCTCCATCGTCGGCAGATTGCAACACGACTAGCTCAATTTCTCAGACTACCCACGATGACATCCATCCGGATAGTTGCAAAAAATCTTCTATGCTTCAGACGTCTTCCAGCGGATCAAACACACTAGATAATACACCACACCACATGGATATTCTTACGCGCTCTTGGGGATTCTTGGAAGAATCGTTTAATCATTTCTTCGCCGAAACCACTGAACCAGACGATCCGAAAGTTCGTGAATTGGTCAAGAAAGAAATTTTCAACAACAATTTGGATGATATTCTCACTCCTCTGATTATCCTGATTACCAGACTTTGCCAAGCAGATGAGACGTCAAGAGCGCGAGTAAGACATTGGCTTGTTCCTGATGACCTCGACCGCACGTCTCCTCTGGAACAACGGTCAGATTTGCTTGGAAAATGCTTGAGATTATTGGGAAGTGTCTATCACCCGAGGCTCAAAGACGCTGTTGGAGATTTGTTATTTGCAATGGCTGGCTCTGACGGTACGTCTCGGTTGATAAGACTATCTCAATGATTCGCTGACCTATTTTCAGCTTCAAATCTTACTGGACTTGTCGGTTATGGGAATGTTGCAGGGTTCCTTTTCAATAAGGGGATCTTCAGCACACCCCCTCCGTCTTCTGATTCTAGCGCGTCAGATCTGACCAAGTCGCTCGGAGATGATATTAACCCCATCACCGGAACCAAATTCAAACCCAAGTCGGATCTTCCTGAAATGACGGAAGAGGAAAAAGAACAAGAGGTTGATAAACTACTATGGTTGTTTGATCGCCTCGAAAAAACCGGTGCAATTCCTGCAGATCAGAATCCAATTCGTAAAGCCATCCAGGAAGGCAAAGCCACTCTGGGTCCCTGAGTTATTATTGCCCTTTCGTTGTGCTTTCAAGTTCTTGTGCTTATCCAGCAATCAATGATATCACTATATACATCAGGCAGATAGCTGATAAGAGAACATTTTAATGGATCTATGATGGCATGTAAAGCAACTAGATCGCGAGATAATGAGGGCTCTAAGTTAACCAAGTAGTAGAAGGCCTTAGAATGTGATTCGTTTACCCTCAAAATTAGCAATACCTTCAGACCGCGCACCGCCCCTACCACGACCCCTTCCCCGGTCGCGGCCTCTGCCTCGATCTCCCCCCCAACCTCGATCTCCTCCTCGCCCTCCTCCTCGCCCTCCTCCTCGCCCTCCTCGTCCGCCACGCCCATTCCCACCGGAGCCATCCCGTGGCTGAGAATAATCCAACCTGATACGACGGCCTTCAATCTGGGTACCATTCAAAGCCCCAAATGCCTTCTTCGCATTCTCGACGTCTTCCAATTCAACATAACCAAAACCTTTCGGTGCACCGCTGTCTCTGTCGGTTGGTAGACGGATTGTCTTGACATTATATCCATCAAAGTACGACCAAAGTGTATCTTCATTGATATTGAATGGCAAATTACCAACAAAGAGTGTGCTGCTCGGCGGGCTGATCTGATCACCAAACGACTTGGCGCGCTTCTCGCGAGTTTGGCTGGAGTCAGGAGGACTTGAACGATCCACATTGATTGCACGTCCATCAATCTCCTGGCCATTCATCTCCAAAGCCTTCTCGACAGCTTTTGAGTCCTTGAAATGCACATAACCGAAACCGCGTGACTTGCCAGTGTTGCGATCCGTCTGAACGGTAGCAGAGATGACCTCACCACAATGCGCAAATTCCTGGGCAAGGCGATCGTTATCTATTGACCATGAGAGACGACCAACAAAAATGGAATTGGTTTCCTGTGAGCTGGTTTCCTGTACACTGGTGTCCAGTTTGGCCTTCTTCCCTTCGAGTTTTCCCTCATCCTCTGCCTTGCGTTTACCTGTCCAAGGAACAAACATGAGACATGTACACAAAAAAGTGGGTGATCATACCGTTACTGGTGGGTTTAGGAGAGGTGGCGTCTGCCATTTCAATATCTTCATCAGTGTCTTCAGACGAAGAATCCGAGTCAGAGCCTTCTGAATCAGAATTGACCGCCTCATTGGCCTTCTGCGCTACCGGCTTATCAACTGACTTTTCTTCCTCTGATTCAGAACTGTCGTCACTGGTGTCCGATGACCCAGAAGCTTTGGTAGTCTTGACAGCACCATTTGTGGCTTCTGCAGGAGAGTTGGTCTCCTCTGGATCAGAGTCTGACCCAGAATCAGAATCATCGCTATCTTCTTCACTGGACGACTCAGAGGCTTTTGCTTTAACTTGTTTACTGGCTTCGGACTTGGGCTTGGTATCAGTGTCTGAGTCAGATTCAGACTCGGAAGAGGATGATGAGGTTGACACTGCCTTCGGTTTGGATTTCGATTTAGCAGCAGCAGGCTGAGACTTTTTGGTAGGCTCCTTATTTTCGTTCGCTACTTTAGTGGAAGACGCGGTCTTTGATTTTGCAGGCTTCTGAGTTGGTTTGACTGCATCAGACTGAGACTTTTTCTCGTCTTCACTATCGCTTTCGCTTTCCGAAGATGACGAGTCGGAAGACGATGCAGCCTTTTTGGGAGTTACCTTCACTTGAGAGGCTTTTGGTTTCTCATCTTCAGAAGACGAGCTTTCGCTACTCTCATCAGAAGAATCCTCCTTCACCTGTAAATGCATAGGTGATCAAGAACGAACGTAAAACAGGCGACACCTACCTTGCTACTTGGGGCATTCTGCACTGTAGGCTCTTCTTCACTCTCTGACTCAGAGCTGGATGAGCTGCTGGGTTCTTTGGGAGCAGCATTTTTAGCTGGTTTTCCTGATCTTTTTGCCTTCCCATTCTGTGCAGAAGGATTATGAAAAGGGATATGATTTTCAAGCATGTACTGACAGGAGCCTGAATCTTGGTCTGGGCCTTGGCAAGTATTTCCTTCGACGTAGCAGGTATAGGATGAGGCACAGTTTTGACTGGAGCAGCCTTGGCCGTCTTTTTCTTCTCGGTTTTGGCCATCGAGCTGGTGTCAAAGGGAAATGGAAATTTTTGCAAACACCGGAACGTGGGAAACACGATCACGTGCTTGAGCTTTTTCTATTCAATCTAACAAGAAGACCTGGTCCACGAGCAACGAGGGTGAGTTAACAAAGAATTGTAGTAGATGGGCGAGGTCAAGAGGTGTTGTAAATGTGATTATAGTCCAGAGCAGATAGCACGTGTACAAGCTTTCTTGTTTTTAGATTGTGGTGCGCACCCTCTATGGAGGACTCGAAATTTGATGTCGTCATCCTGCGCACTGGACTTACCGAGTCTATCGTGGCTGCGTGCGTTTTTCTTTCGGCTTACGTCGGTCCCTTGCTGATCTGATCCAGCGCACTCTCCAAGTGGGGTTTTAAAGTAGCTCATATTGATCAGAACCCCTACTATGGTGGTGAGGAAGCCAGTCTCACGTTGGAAGAGTTCGCAAAATGGGTCGACAGAATTACTTCTACCTCTGGAAAATTCTCCCGGGGGAGCCACTCCGGCACAATACCACCTTATGCTCAACAATACTCAATCTGTCTTTGCCCAACCGTCAATCCATCTGTGGGACCTTTTATCGATGCTCTCATTCACTCCGGTGTTTCTAAATACAGCGGGTTTCATCTCTTGGAATGCGTTGCTGTATATGACGGTGCAGGTGCATTTAGGAGTGTGCCAGGAAGCAAGGAGGATGTCTTCAAAAGCCGAGACATTTCTCTGTTACAGAAACGTCGACTCATGCGCTTCTTGACATTTGCTGTTGGTGATTGGGAGCAATCAAGTGAAATACAAGGCAAACATGACCTTCCTTTCACTGATTTTCTAGAGTCTGCCTTTTCTCTCAACCCTGAGCTCATCACCGTCATTACCTACGCTTTGGCCTATTCAAGCCGACCTACAGGTGAGAATCGACCTACCATTCGGCTACACATGATTGAAATCGATCAGATTCTACGATATCAGTTCTTCCTCGGATACAACGCTATCTGAGGTCAGTTGGCCGCTATGGATCATCCCCGTTCCTTGTTGGTCACTATGGAGGAGTGGGTGAATTATCCCAGGGGTTTTGTCGCACTGCTGCTGTCAACGGTGCCGTCTATATACTTGGAAGGCGCATTATTTCAATATCTATTGACTCCTCAACACAGCCCAATGAAATCCAGCTTGATCCGGCGCCCAGCTCATTCCGCTATTCCTTGAACCTTGAAGACATACCCGAATCATTGCATGCAAGTGTCATTCTAGGCCCCGCCTCCTACGCTTCAAATCAAGTTAGCAATCCAAGTTGGCGCTCTTTCATATCTCCTTCTTTCCAACCGCTGTACACACTGACCTCTGTAGCTCGATGTGTTGCTATCATCGAGCACTCCATCGTACTGCGTCCCCCTTCTCTCGTTGTTGACAGCACAGACGATGACGATGATCAGAAGAGTATAGAGGGAGAAGAGGTATCTCTGGATAAATCGCTTGACACTGCGATTCTCGTATTTCCGCCGAATTCACTAGACAGTGGTTCATCTCAATATACAGCTGTCGTATTGATCACCGGGGAGGGTGCACTGTCAACTCCCAAAGGAAAATGTGAAACTTACTTCTCATCGATTGCTTCATACGCTGACCAATTTTTCAGACATTTTATACATCAGCCTCCCTGTTCCTGGTGATAGCCAAAGCGACCCTTCGCAAGTACTCCAGCCTTACCTGGATACTATTCTGCGATTTGGGAGGGAAGAACCTCAAACACCCTTATTCACTGCCTTCTATGTCGAGAATTTAGACGAGATCTGTTCACTTGGAACAGATGCCTCACAAGAAGCGTCCTGGATCGTTCCTCCCTCTACCCCTCTCTGTCCTCTCGGTGACATTGCTGATGCAGCTACACAGAATGCTGAGGTTCTTTTTCATGCAGTACTTCGGGCTCTGGGCGATAGCAATCAGAGGTATCAGAAGGATAACTCCCATGACAGTGGCATTTGGCCCGAAGTTCTTACCCCAGAAGATGAGGATGAAGTATGATTCAACATAAGCTATTCTCAGCGAATGAGATATATTTGTGTTACATTAGTTCACCCCGATTTTCACAATCCATTTCTGGATCAATTCCGCTATCTCGATGTTGTTGTTCTCCATGAACATCATATGTCCATTGCCATGTATTCCGACCTCCTCCAACTTGACATGTTCCACACTGACCCCAGCTTGTCTTAGGTAGTCCACTGTACAATCATCATATACTGCATGATAGCTGGCTTCCGAGGTCACAACAAGAATTGGTATTTTCATCAGATTCACGAGTTTGCGTGCGGGTGACGCTTGTAAGAAACAAGTGAAAAGGGAAGAGTTACTTGCAACTATGGTTTTCAGATCGTCTGCAGATGAAAGTGGTGGATCATATGCAACGGGAGTTTCTGTAATGCCGAACGGGCGTGCCGGCACGATAGGAGGGAAAATCACATTTATGAATGGCGGACCGCTCGGTTCCAGGGCGGCGATGAATCTAACGAGGTTCGGTTTGGAGTCTCCCAGGATCCAACCCAAAGGTCCCGATTGCGAGTGAGTCAGCAAAATCACAGGCTTCTTACTTCATCAGTAATCTTCTTATGTTTGCACAACAACTTACGCCAATTTTGTCTAGTAGAGCCGGTCCAGCGCTCTTGATCTTTTCCGAAGTTTCCTCGTCAGAAACGAGGCTAGGTACTGTTGATGCATAGAAACTGTCGAAGGTGGCATCTCCCATACTTCCATTTCCGGGCCATTGAGTGTGTAGGGTTGCCTGAGGCCAGAGTTTGAACTTTTGCGTTGCCGTGAAGTGTGACTCGATGGTGAAAGTATCGTATGTACTTTGGGGTCCATCATGTTCGACCTGGAAGGCTGACCTTCCCCGGGCAGGTTGATCTGTAATATAAACCTTGGCGGGATGGTCAGATGTTCACTGGGTGAATTGATGGATTGCCCCGCTCCTCACCTCGTACCCTTGACTGAGGAAGAAATCTCCCCAGCCTGGGCGCCCATCAGGAGTATTGAGAAAATTAGTACCAGTCATAGCTAATATTGTGAGCAAAGGAACGTATAGAGTCAAATGCCTACTAACCGTGTCCATGTATTATGAGCAATGGCAAGGGTTGAATAATATGTTGCGGAGTCAGCCGCTCGACATATATGCTACCCTCTATGATACTTGAGTTTCCTTGTGGGACATACTTTCCTCCAACATAAAAGTAAGTTCTCCGATGAAATGTCGTTTGTGTCGTCCAACTAGATGCATATGTCGCCCCAAAGACGGCAGAGATGACCGAAGTCAAGAGAGCACTCTTCATCCTGATTAAGGGTATATGTGAACGCGAAACTTGCTGCTATTATACGTGACGCATCATTCCCATGGTTATAAATTCTGACCTTCCAAATTCGTGTTGTGGTTCCGAATGGGAGTCACAGCCAAACCCATGAACTGGAAAACATTCAGACCTAGAAAAGCACAAGATTGTTGTGGCGAATAGCATTCTCTTCGAGTTAAGCGAAAAAATGTTAATTTTAGAACTAGAAAAAGCGTCAAGGGTGGCAAGGTAATTGATCAAGCACGACACAAGTGGGGAGAATTGTAGGTTGGGCTCCTTTATTTTGTTTTCAAGGGCCTGATCTCTGATACCGATATGTTTCTTCGTACGACTATTGTACGATTTCTTGTATGAATCATATGTCCCTTTATCACGGGGTCCAGAGGCTTGATCTCCTATAAGATTCTGGATTCAGATTTATCAGACACGAATAGACAGACCCTCCATGCTAGTAATGAGGGACCCACACTCAAAACACGTTGTCCTGAAAAAAATTGAAACACAATCACATACATGACTGAATGCATGCAGAGTCTACATAGACGAATTTTGGGGCCACTGTAAGATACGTGCAGAATTGCCGGTCAAGACAAAGTCGTGTGTTAACACATCCTCTCCAACATCCAGAACAATTCGATAGGAGCCACTAAATAACCAGAGATCACCTCGCTCGTCTGCACGTGCAACAGAGCCAAGAGTCACCTTCAATTCGACTGTGGACGAAGAACTCGGCTCGATTCCGTGTGTCCGAGCGAAAGAAATGAGTGATTTAATCGGCCGAGGGATTGGGCCACCATCGCCGCTGAGGAATAAGAGAGCAACATAATCAGAGATGACTTTGCCCGTGTTTTCTATGTTGATGTAAAATGTGTCGAAGGTCGCAACATCTAGCGGATTCTCACGTCGAGCAGTATGAACGAGTTGCTGTATGTCGTATTGTACAACAGGTCGCTTTCCCCAGGAGAACTGGAATGTGGTGAAATGCAACCCGTGTCCGAACTCCACGACGGGCTTTCCAGTATACCACTTATACGTACGGCCAGGATTTACAGCATTCGGCCGAAGGGACATATCCGTCATATTGACCTGATCTACATATCCTGCAGGGTACTGGGTTGTCGTAAGACGTCCGGCGGGTGCAATTTTCCCAGTGATAATGTCAAAGATGGCTGTTCCACCGCTTTGTCCCGGGTAACCAGCCCAAATAATAGCTCGGACCTGTTATATCCCATAAGCTACTTTCTGACTATCAATCAAGATGTTATTACACTCACTGCATCATTTGCAAGCAACTCTGAGTCGTCTACTTGACCTCCTCCAAATTGTACGATGATCATAGGTTTCCCAAGAGTTGCGAGTTGTCTAATCAATTCCAGTTGATTTCCAGTCCATGTAATAATGAGCCGATCTTTTGCTTCATCTTCAACAGTGTGGTCGATACCTCCAGCAAAGACTATGACGTCGGCAGACTTACCAATGTTGATGGCTTCTTTGAATCCTGCATCAGAAGTGCCACCAACATCGGTCCCATGCGCATATTGAACTCTGAAACCAGCAGTAACGGCACCTTGCAGCGGAGTAACGATAAAAGGTGCAGCACCAAAGTAGTTGCCTTGCATGGCACTTGTCGCGTTGGCATATGGGCCGATTACAGCGAGGCGTTTGGTTTCAGGGGAAAGGGGAAGTAAGTCAGTGTTCTTGATGAGGACTAGGCCCTCTGCGGCAGCACGATATGCCAGGGCCTTGGCATCGGGCTTATTGACATCTGACCAGTCAAGTTGTCGGTACGGTTGGAGTTCCGGGGGATCAAAGTAGCCAGCTCTGTCATGGGGGATATTTGTATAGTGTATGGCAAATTCTAGGATTGCAACACACCTCACAAGTGATGCATACTGTCGCGTCAATGCCTTCTCTAAATCTGCCCTAGTAATCAAGGATTTTTCCAAGGCCTCAGGCAGGTACATAGAGTAGGTTGTTCCGCAGTCTAGGTCTGTCCCTGCCTTGAGAGCATCTGCTGCAGCTTCAGCGAGTGACTTTGAGAAGTTGTGAGTGTTAAAGATGTTTTCAACAGCGTCACAATCTGCTGTTACCCAACGATCGTCGTTGAAACCCCAAAAGTCGCGAAGTACATCTTGGAGTAGATAGGAGTTGGCACAGGAGGGAATGCCATTGACAGAATTGAAGCTGCACATGACGGATGCGACCTTGGCATCACGCACACAACTCTGGAAAGAAGGGAGGTAATATTCACTTAAATCTTGGAGGGAGACCTTCGCGTCGAAATCGCTTCTGTTTATACCTTCCCAGTTTTCGAGATCATAGGCGGCAAAATGTTTGCAATCGGCGGCAATCTTGTAGTAGGGACGAGGGTCGATACCGCCTTGGAGCCCATCAATTAAATTAATAACGTACTGAGAAGTTAGGAAAGGATCTTCTCCTGGAGTCTCCTGGCCACGACCCCAACGCGGATCTTTGAAAGGATTGATATTTGGAGTGAAGAAATCAAGACCGGCCCGTCCAGCATTGCTGAAGGCTCGGGCTTCAGTACTAGTTACTACTGCAATAGCTTTGATGAGTTCCGTATCAAAGGTCGCGCCAAGGACAATGGGCTGTGGGAAGGATGTAGCTGAACTGAAATTGCCTGAGGAAGCAAATGTTACACCTGGACTTCCAGCCACACCATGCTTAAAATACATTAGAATCGAGAACAGTCTAAAGCGGTAGACGAACATACCAAAGCTTCCGACCACCATTGATATGGAGGAATTCCTAGCCGCAGGACGCCAGGAGAGACATTATCGGTATTCTGGATAAGCTCTTCATCTGTGAACATCTGTACCAATGCCCTGGCTCGAACGAGAGCATCCATGGAGACGTCGCATATAGTGGTTGCTTTGAGTGGTCCACCAATGCAATCGGGGAAAGAATAGTTGAATTGTGCATGCGATACGCTTGCCAATGCAATCAAAACCAAGCGATTAAGGCGATTCATCAAGTTCCAGTCAATATGATACCAGGAGGAAGAGCTGTCTTCGGACTCATAAGGTAGAAGTAGGCATCTGCTGAGCCAGCCAAAGGTCCTTTGTTAGCAGAAGACTGACCGTCCCGAGACCACGATAAGCCGGGCCGCGACGGGAGATAATCGGCATTCAGATTCAATGATATTTAACCGAATTGAGAGAGATGTTTCACTGGGAGTAGCAATAAACAGATTGGCAGTTGGTAGCGTGATATTGAATCTCTCCTGAGTCTCTGATAAATTGGTCCTTGTGATACCAAGATCCTTCTAGAAGATCAGAACCAGATAGCCAAGCGCAGCACTTGTTATATACAAAACATCACTTTCAATCTACACTGCAATATAAAAGGGATGGTAGCAAGATCCAAAGCCTATGCAGAAGATTTCTGTGGCCACTGTAGAATGCGTGCATCTTGGCCCTCTAAGATAAACTCATGGGTCAAAACACCATCACCGATATCCAAAACGAGTCGATAGGAACCACTAAATAGCCAAAAATCGCCTCGCTCATCAGCACGAGCGACCGAACCAAGTGTCACATTCAAATTGAGGACCGAGGAAGTACCGGCTCCGATATCGCGGATTCGTCCGAAGGAGGCCAGTGATTTAATCGGGCGAGGGACAGGACCACCATTCCCGCTGAGAAATAGGAGGGCGACGTAATCAGAGGTGCGGTTCCCAGTATTCTCGATGTCAACTTGGAAGGTATCAAAAGTGGCGCGATCGAGAGGACCGTTATCACCAGCAGCGCTGATGAGCTGCTGGATATTATAACGCACGTTTGGCTCTGTATGCCACGAGAAATGAAAAGTCGTAAAGTGTAGACCGTAACCAAACTCAACGACAGGTGTACCGCTATACCATTTGTAGGTACGTCCCGGATTCACCGAACTTGGGCGGAGTGACATGTCCGTCATTTTAACCTGATCAACATACTCTGTAGGATATTGTGTGATGGAAAGACGACCTGCGGGCGAAGCAGCTCCAGTGATAACGTCAAAAATGGCTGTGCCCCCACTTTGTCCTGGGTACCCAGCCCAAATGATCGCCCGAACCTACGGAGTTGTCAGCTAATGCAGTATTTTTGAGGAATAACCAACGTACAACTTCGTTAGAAAGAAGCTCTGTGTCGTCGAGTTGTCCTCCTCCAAACTGCACAACAACTAAAGGTTTTCCCACCGAAGAAAGTTGCTTGATAAGTTCAAGCTGATTTCCTGTCCATATGACTGTAGTACGATCCTTGGACTCTCTTTCGATCGAGTTATCAATTCCTCCAGCAAAAATTACAACATCAGCTGCTTGTGCAATTCCAATGGCTTCGTCAAAACCTGCCGAAGACGAACCATCCACAGTGGTCCCTGAAGCAGACTGAACTTCAAAACCAGCACCAACGGCACCCTGGAATGGAGTCACAAAGAAGGGGGGAGTGCCAAAATAGTTGCCTTGCATGTCCGTAGTAGCATTGACGTACGGTCCAATCAATGCCACTTTCTTTGTGTCCGATTGGATAGGAAGAAAGTCATCATTCTTAAGAAGCACCATACCTTCAACCGCAGCACGGTGAGCAAGTGCCTGAGCATCAGCTGTGTTAACATCCGTCCAGGACAATTGCCTGAACGGCTGGGAGGCGGGGGGGTCAAAGTAGCCGAGTCTATGGGTGAAAGGATCAATAAACCCTTGTGGATAGTTCAAGTAAGTATACTCGCCTCATTAATGATGTATATTGGCGTGTCAATGCTTTTTCTAAGTCATTCCTGGTAATCAGCGACTGGTTGAGGGCATCGGGCAGATTTGTCGAGTAGGTGCTTCCACAATCAAGATCAGTCCCAGCCTTGAGTGCATCGGCAACAGCCTCCGCGAACGAACTGGTGAAATTGTGTGTAGTGAATATGTTGTCGATTGCACCACAATCGGAAGTCACCCAGCGGTCATCATTGAAGCCCCAAAAGTCACGAAGAACATCCTGGAGGAGGTATGAATTACCGCAAGCAGGAATGCCGTTGACAGAATTGTAACTGCACATCACAGAGGCCACCTGTGCATCGCGAACACAACTCTGGAATGAAGGGAGATAATATTCACTGAGATCTTGGAGGGTGACCTCAGCATCAAAATGGAACCGGTCAACTCCTTCCCAGGATTCCAAGTCATAAGCAGCAAAATGCTTGCAATCCGCCGCAATCTTGAAGTAAGGACGAGGATCAATTCCACCCTGAAGTCCATCAATCAAATTGTATACATATTGTGAAACATGGAATGGATCCTCTCCTGGAGTTTCCTGACCGCGTCCCCAGCGAGGATCCTTGAATGGGTTGATGTTGGGCGTGAAGAAGTCAAGCCCAGCGCGTCCGGCATTATTGAAAGCGCGCGCTTCAGTACTAATCACACTAGCAATGGCCTTTATGAGATCCATGTCGAAGGTTGCTCCGAGCACAATTGGCTGAGGAAAAGATGTTGCAGAGCTGAATTCACCAGATGGGGCGAACGAAACCCCAGGACTTCCTGCTACGCCGTGCTGCGTGGTATTCATTAGCTTTTGAAGAACATACCTACTTAAAGACGTGCCAATGCTTCTGACCACCATTGATATGATGGTACGCCCAGTCGAGGAACTCCACCAGAACCATTGTCGGTATTCTGAATGAGTTCTTCATCCGTGAACATTTCTATGAGGGCCCGAGCGCGGGTTGCTGGGTCCTTTGAAGTATCACACACTGTCGTGGATTTCAAAGGTCCATCTACACAGTCGGGAAACGAATAGCCGAAGCCGAACTGTGCTAAACCAATGTTTGTCACAATTGCAAGAATAGAAGCAGCAAGCAGCTTCATGCTGGTGCCAGAGAACGGACTGAAACGCGATAGTTAACTCAGAGGTTTCCGGGATGTGCTGGTTTTTAACCACAGCACAAGCACTCATGAGTATGATGGGTATGATTGAACTCACCTTGTGGGATGCTAAGGTGGCAGAAGAAGCATCATCTTATTTTATATCAATGCAACAATGTCCGGGTAAAAAGCGAGCATATGAGACAGTTTCAGAGAAAAAATAAAGTGCAGCATGAACCGAGCTAGTTTTGCCAAACGAAGCCGTTCCAGGAAGACGGTCGGGCCGTAGGTCGGATTTGCTGACTGGCTCACCAGGTCAGGTGTGTTACCGCGAAGCCCTTAGAGTGGTAAGTTCGAATACAAATATAACTGAAAGCACTCAAAATCAACATCGAGGCACTGTGAGAGATTTGGCAAGGAGATGAGAAACAAAGATACTTAATTTTTTTTTTTTTTTTTTAAATCATTACACGGGGCGCGTAGGCAGACCGTGGTAGACACATAGTATCTACTTAGATAAGATAACAACGAAATGAGTAACTATAGGGATGGAACAGAGAAGAGAAACAGAAGAAGAAAGAACATAAGGGAAGAAAAGACGAAACATATAACAGTAAAACAGAGCGGAAGAGGATCGAAGCCAGTTTTTCAACCATTATCGAAACAGAAGGATGTTGGATTGCCGACGACAAACTCAACGAAGCTAGAAATGCATATGTCTCTAGGGCGCAACGCAGCGTTGTACAATCTGCATTGCATGAAAATGTGTTCTCTTGTTTGGACATCCACTTCGCCACACGGACATTGAGTCGGTGAATTAGGGAAGAATCTTTGCCGGTACTCTCCTATGGGTGCGTGTCCAGTCATCATACGAGTGAATCTCGCGCATACAGAGTTTGATATTCCTATATGCGGCAACCACGAACCTCCCTTGGCATATGTCGGTTTGATGACCCTTTCATTGTCATCTTCGAAGCAAAGATACTTAATCTGAAGGTAAACAATATCACACTTTACCAAATTATAATAATCAATGTTATTCTTTCATCACTCTCTCTGTAGGGTGAACAGAAACATGACTTTCCCAGACACCATCTGTCATATAGCAAGACTAATCTAATTGATGGACATGGACATGTAGCCTGTAATAATCGATGATGGGTTATCAAAATATCTGCTGGAGCTGGCATTATCAGTCAGGAGTATCGACAGAATTCATCTGAAAAGCTTGATCAGCTCAGAAGCTGGGAGATTGTGATTCCCTGTGTGATATTACTCAGTACCAAGCTGATCAGATAGCACAGGAAAATGATATTTTGGACAAGTTCCCCAAACATCTAACTAGATCTAGAGCTTGACACATTTTCCCTGATATTTTCTGTACCAGTTCACAGTACAATAATACCTTTCATGGACTTGAGTACAGCCTTTCAACTGGCTGTAATGGTAAAAATAATTTCTACTAGACTAACAATCCCGTTTCCTGAGCATCAGAGATCGAGAAGGTATCGATCTACAAATGATGTTGTGAGCACTGTGAGAGCTGAGAAGTTCTCAGGGACCCCTGTCGGTTGTTATTATATGAGCACCAGCGATTTTAACCGAGCCTGGCTGAAGAACTCGCTTTCGACTCCTCGAAGAAGAATATATAGGAGACTATATCTTATTAATGAACTCCTCGACGTACATGGCAATATAAGTGCACACGCCTACTCTGGTACTGAGCGTACACGTTTGTCAGCACTTTTCACCTCTGAGATCCGCAGTGGTGTAGAGTATTAACATCGACTGCCCAAATTCAAGCATCACAAACCCGGGTTCAGCTCCAGCTTGCGGCGCATTGTGTCCACAGGGTTCTAAACTCCAGAATCCTTTCTGGGAAGAGGACACGGTCAGGCCTTGCGAATAGAACTTACAGCTCACCTGGGCCAACCAGAAATAACTGCATACGCCAAGCTTTTCTGTAAAACAGGTAACCAGTGTCTCCGATCCAACAACCGTGAACCAAGATTCAAATGATTGAAACCTGGACTTCAACAGGTTGTCAAAAGCTCGCGTTATCGTAGACCTAGCCTTACTTCGACGCAACTAGATAAGTCGAGATGAAACGTTATTGATACATGAATGTCATAACCGAAGACATTGTTAGTCTCTAACAGCACAATCATCGAAGCCCACGACGTCATGATCAGCGAGCGTCGCAACCACAAGGCAATATCATCATTTACAGAAATTCATTGCATCATAACTTCCCAAGTTGGTTTGCTTTCACTGTATTTCCACTCACTTGAAGAGGAAAGAGAAAACATGTCACTACATACAAAAGCCCAACGTTGATACACTCAAACCGGTCCTGGACCCATCAGTCCCGCAGATTCGAAGAAATGTAAGCCGAAGAACCAAATGTCCACTGCCCGAGAAAGAAGGATAGAATGAATCATACAGGTTTCAGCTTGATAAGCACAAGCCTCAGAAGAGCGCTAATGCAATTTCGAGATTATGTCGTATGATGAACAGCGATTCGGTCCAAGAGATGCTCCATCATGTTTCCTGCACGGGAGGTTTCTGAGGGAGCAAGGAAGAGATTTTGTGCTTGTATGATGTACATAAAAACCAGGTCTAGCGATGTGCGAGAAGACATCAAGGAGGAAGCACATAACGGTGCTGGTGTTCAGTGACGAGAATGATACATGTCAATGGTGTGTGATGATAATTTTAATGTGCCGCGAGGTTAATAGCCATATCCGCTACCGGAACGGCCGCCAGCGGTAGAGGCTACGCTGGCTACAGGTAGGCCACCTGATTTGTTGGAGAGACTGACATTCATACTCACAGGCTGCACGCCAGGACCAGAGACACTGACGCCATTCACACTATTGACAGCGACACCCATTGGGATGGACCCGACCACACCAGCACCACCGCCAACGGCCGCTGAAAGACGTGAGATCTCTTCTCGCGCAGAAATGAGGGCCGACGAAAGGCGTTCGTTCTCATTGGTAAGATATTCTACCTTTGCTTGTAACTGTGCCAGCCATGCCTTCTTTCGTTGTCGGCATTTCAGAGCAGCTATTTGGAGTTACTTAGTGCCAACATACAACACTTGACAGAGACGAGTCACCTTGTCGATTGCGCTCAAGAAAATTACGTCGTTTCTCTTCTTCCGTCTCGAGCTTCTTGACACCCTTGCGAGCAGGTAGGGGAGGATTTTGATCAATGTCTTCAACGTCATCGATGTCATCGTTATCATCCTCCTCGTCCATGCCTTCTGACCCACCACGCTCACTGCTTTTACGATGGATAGTACTACGAGTGCGCTTACTAGCCCTGGCTGGCCCAAATTCTAAGGCAGAAGGTGGAGGAGAAACATTGTCATAAGATTTACGCTTTAAACGTTTGCCGTTCTGATGAGCAGGAACACCATTGAGAGTGGCATTTCCAGCTCGTGCTTGAGCCTCCTCTCGCTTGGTGAGCTCCTGATGAGCCTGAGATAGGAGGAAGAGGCCATTGGCGGCATTGCTTGCGGCAGTTGATGCCGAGACAGGATACGTAGAGTTATTCGGGTCCTGCTGATGAGGCGGATATGAATTAGGCGCTCCATGCTGCACCGAATTCAAAGCGCCGGTGATGGCATTGAGTGTGTTGGGCGTTATAGTATTGGTAGTAACGGATGAGTTATTCATGAGAGCCATAAATGTAGCGGTACTGGGGGAGGTGGGGAAGGCGACAGGGCCTCCGACGAGAGGGGTAAAACCCGTGCCGGGGGTGAGGCCTGTGCGTGGGGTCATACCTGTACGAGGGGTGAGGCCTGTGCGGAAGTTGGTGGAATCGAATGAAATATGCTGGAGCTGGTCACTCTGCTGCTGAGGCGCGGTAAGCATTGCAGGAGACAAAGGCCCGGAGCGGAGGGAGTTGACTGAGTTGGGATTGCAACCCCACGGATACGAGTGATCTGCAGGCGAAGAGATGGACGCAAGAGGGGGCAGGACAGGGCGCGAGGGCGACTGGATGCGAGGATGTAGTTCATCTGAAGAACGAGAATGGCGTGAGCTAGGTCGCTCCTGCTGAGAGACGGCGGAATCGTTGCCGGAGGTCGGGGCGGGGGCTACCAATTCCCGAACGGGCGACGAGGTGCGGACATTGGACGAGGAGCGGAAGGAGAGCTCGAAGGGATTGGGCTCAGCGTCGAGGTCAGTTCGGCCAGGGCGGGTAGTGGGGCGGGGGCGGCGGGATTGGGAGCATTGGTCTGGTGGGGGAGACGGCGAGGCACATTTGGGAGACATCGGTGACGACGAGGAGACGAGACGCGTGACCTGTGTGACAGCGGTGACGACTTGGGGGTCTGAGCAGAAATGACGACGCTGACGTAGCTGGGTTATATTCCTCCGTCAGCTGTTTGTTGTTGTTGATGCGATCGAGATCTGTGCCTGACCTCTCTCGCCTTGTTCAACACGTGCGATCAAACACCTCTATTTGATCTTGTACATAATTGCCGCTCCACTAATACAACACCCAATCAGAACGGATATCTGCCTCCCTTGGCTCCCTCCTCAACTTCACCCCGATTCACCTGTTCTCGGTGGCACTGGTCGAGGTAGTCTAGCGCAGTCTCATACCACGTTCCCCGGTCCTTGCCTCTATAGTCACTTACTTCCCTCGGCCAAGCCCGCACAGAGCTCGCCAGTCGTCCTGGCACGCCTCGTTCTTGACCCAACAATTCTAAAGGTGTCAAGTACGTCCGGATTGTAAATACAATTGCACCGCTGTACGGCAGCCTTCGTAGTGTTTGCCGTTCCGAGCGCAGACGCAATGATTCTGGCATGGGTGCCGCTCGATGTTTGGGGGGTGCAAATCGGTCTCCTAGCGTAAAATCATCCTCTGGCCCGTTCGTGCTCTCCGACCACGCCAATTCCTCAGGATCAACTTCCTCGTCCTTTCTCTCTAGTGCTGGCCGAATCGCCTGGAAGGAGTAATTGTTTCGTATGACCGGCTTGTCCACCGGCAATCGTCGAAAGAACCGCTCCAGACTGACGTGCAGTTTTTCGCGATCTGAGTTTTATGTCAGTAGATCCTAATAAATTGATATATTTTTCCCATCCGCCACTATCAAGAGAAGCCCTTATCTATCAATTCCAGATCATCAGACCAGATCAGATGCCGGGTATCACTGATATCTCTCGCCTTTTCTTCATCTGATGATGATATATCGTGTATCATCCGATGTCTTTGTTTTGGAACAAATACAAAGACGCACGTAATCAAGCAGGACAGTTCAACGTGTCCGCTGAAGTGATGATAATTGAAAGACGTCCACACGCCTCAAGTCACAAGAAGATAGTTGTGAATTACCCAACATGTCCTTGCAGGCGATGACCAGTAGGTGCTTCAGCCCAGCTCAAAGAGCTGATTCTCCAACAAAAACGGATTCACATGACCAAAAATTCCACGTACAGTGTGGTACACCGCCCGAGATGTGGATTTCGTCCAGAGACATACCAATCTTATCCCTCAGTCTCCAAAAGCCTGTGTTGGGAAGTCAGTTCAGACTAGGCAGTGGAATAAAAGCAATGTAATATCTCACCAGGCACGCAAATGGCTCCTGCTTGGAAGTAATATCTCCCATCATTCCCTGTGCAGTCAAGTCAAGAGATCATTCATCTGAGAGACAAGAGACTTGACCCACCTCCAATCATGATAGCTAAGTCATCTTGGATTCTGTGGTCCACAGGATAATGCTATCAGCGTGTCTTCCTCTTATGCTTGGAGGCTAAAGAACTGACAAAAGTGCAGAAATTATCATGGCACGTTTGCCTGCATGCTCCCCATCAGTTGTAGACAACGGCAGATTGTGTGTCTCTCGCAGAGGGACGACCGTGATTGATTTAATTGGAGGTAAACCACCCCAGCCCCATTGGCAGTCTTGAAATTCCAGTCCAGCATGCCGCGATACATGGAAAGTCGTCGGATATCGGCGACTGAGATATTCTGCTAATTCATGGACGAGCTCGATTGCTAGATAGAATGAAAGATTGTGCCTTCAAATTGCCTATTGCCTTACCAGCCAAATTGCCACCCTTCACGTCGGGATTGACATTGTCATCAAGCACTTGAATGACTCCTTCACCTTGGGTCTCTATTCTCTGTGCTCGTATCTTTTGATATCGCTGATACTGTTTATCAAGCTGCATACAACCTCGTTAGTCACAGGTCTGAAGGATCACTCCATAATCACATACTTCTATCCAATCAGCCCAAGGCATATTCCGAGTTCCCATCGTCACACTGCACACCCAGATTTGAGATTTTACACACACACATCATGACAGCCATTAACACTCACTGGTAAATTCCCCAGCGAAATGGTCTGTAAGGAATAGGTTTCGTATCGGATAATTCGTAGGGCCAAGCATCGAACTTCGGGTAAGAAAATGATACAGGTGCCCATTCTGGTTTCGTAGGTAGCCACACAATCAGCGTTGTTTGTATAATAACCCGAGGAAACATACCTTCATATGATTGTTGTTCCTTGGATCCTGTATCTATCTTCCCCTCTCCTTCGTCCTTGGTGTTGCGCGCAAAAATGAGATGTTTCCAGACAGTGACGAGGAACCAAGTTCCAAAGACACATGCTGTTATTGCAAGAGCACTGCGTGTGCCACTGGGTCCCTGTAAGATGCGACTCAGGCTCGCCGATAATGTAATAGACATGGTAATATGAGAATGTCGCTTAAGTTCGAAGTGTTCTGATCCCTCCTTTGATCAACAGACAGTAGAAGGGCGATTAAATACTTATCCGAGGGAGATTAAGAGGATAGTATAGGGGCCAATCTTGTGGTTCAAGTGCGGAGACAGTGAGATATAGAACTTCGCCACTTGACCACATGAAGTTCACGAGGTTTGAAGAACTTGGTTCTACCACATGGAATGAGCAGTGTGGGATCAAAATTGCTGTAGGATGAGTAAGACACCCGCCTTCTCTCTGAGAAATTGTTTAGAAGGAATATCATCCTGGAGAAGGGTAAAGAATGTTCCGCTACCCAGACCCAATCAAAGATCGTGAAAGCAACACGAACAATAGAGAGAAGATAATGATTCAGATGGCCAGCATGACACCAGAAAGTTGAGCAGAAATCAGAACAGCGCATTGAATTACTTAATTTGGTAGTAATCGGCATTCGGCACTCACAGGAAATGTAGTCGGGAATTACCGCCATCTTTCTACCTCATTCACTTACATTGTTTCTCGTCAAAATTACAAATTAAACTCTATTATCAACAGCAAATGGCAACACAAAAAGCTGCTGCCGCTGCAGTTGTAAATATCATTACTTCAGTTCATGGATGTGTTCAAAACAACCCTAATGATTTTCTCTGTCGCAGGATTTTGCCCGTATTTATTCCTCCCTTGGGCTCGGAAAAGGTGTGCAGAGATATAGGAAATTGTGATCCTGCAAATCTGACATATTGATCAGAAACTGTTGCGTCGTTACAGGCCTTCAGGAAGCGCCATGGTGATGCCCAACGCCTACATGGCCAATACGCTTCCCAACCTACCACTGTCGATTTCGCTCAGTACCGTTCTATTCTCAAGAATAAGGCTATTGTTGATGAGGCTGAGAAACTTCTCAAGAACTTCAAACCTGTTGAGTGTGACACGGATGCTCAAATCAAGGCTATTGAGGCATTTGAAGTCAAAGCTGTATGCATGGGTGTCGAGTTTCTTCACTCTAGCCTAGATTGACACGTTGAGGTTGTCTAGGTCTCCAAGGCTCAGGAAACAGAGGCCAGGCTTGATGTCGAGCTCAAAGAACTTCAGGCTACCCTCGCCAATATCGAGGATGCTCGTCCCTTCGACGAGTTGACTGTGCGTCTTCTTCAACTTCTTCACTAATCTACCCTGAGTCTATTTTCTAGACTGAGGATGTCGGCCGTGCACACCCCCGTATCGTTGAGGCTGTTGAGACCATGCTTAAGAAGGGTAAATGGACTGTACCTGGTCAGTTCCGATTCCCTTTCTTAACAGAATCAATCCTAATGCAACATGTTTCATTTATATAGGATACAAGGAGAAATTTGGCGACCTGAATCTCATGTAATCAAATTCTATCGCATAGAACTATTTGCACTGCATTGGATCCTAGCTTGAGCAATGATCGTTGTTTTTGATGGCGTATCGTGCCAGAAGTCTTGTTGCCAAATTCCCTGTGCTAATATGCATTAGGCCGTATCGTCCAGCCTGGAGCAGGAGCATTGATGACTGGACCAAAGTCTGTCTCCGCTTTGTGTCGAAGCACTAGACCCAAGTTGTCTATCTTTCCCCCATCGGCATCGGTAGCCCATAGTGATACCGCTAGAGTGTTTTTCCCTTCATAATTCAAGATGCCCTGAGCTGACACGCGTGTATGTTATCCATTAGCACCCATCAATTAGAGTACTCACGGACTGGGAACTCTTTTTGAGGTCCAATGTGGTTGGCTGATGAAAATCGGTGGTTATCCTTGTTGCAAACTGAAACACTCACTATATCGTCCAAATTGATATCCATTGACATAAAGCTGAAGTGATGATGAGTTTACCCTCCAATCAGTTGCGCTGAACACGTACTTTCGCTCTGTAGTGGGGGTTTATGGTTGAGTTGGTGAAAGTGAATGCAATCGGGTAGTCCACTCCGTGGGGTATATTGAGATCAAAGGCGGTCCTAGTTTAAGATAGTTACACTGCCGGTGACGGGGCCATTGAAGATAATACCTGTAAAAGGCAACGCCGGGCTTGGAGATACCTTCGGTAGGCTTACCATGTGCCCAATTCGAGTCATCATATCCGGGTAAGTGCCAGCCTACGACATACTTAACGGAAAGAGTACGTGAACGGAACACCGGCATACCTTGGCGTTCTGCATACAACCCACCCTCATTTAGGGGTCCGCGAGTGCGGTCCGCATACTATCAAAATAATGAGTCGCTAGCTTTCATGTATTAAGCCGGTTTGTTCACCGATTCGCCGCCAAGATTACCTGTAAGCTTCCAAGCGATGACCTTCGTGTCTGGACTTCCCTCGAAAGAATAGTTCAACACGCCACGGGGAATTCTAAACCAATCGCTGGCACCGGCCCAGTTCTGCTCAATTCCCATGTGGTCCAGTAATATAGTAAGGACATGGTGCGAACCAACTCTAAGGGTTGAAGGGAAATTGAGCGTCTGACTATACATATCATGCGGACCGTCGCCCGTCCAAGATCCGATGAAACTACGATCAAGCCACATCGAGTATGCAAATGCAAGGCCACCACTCATATTCGCGTAAAAGCCCGTCTCTTGTCCTGTTGCAGTGAAATGGGCGCGCCAGAGCATATTTCCAGTGTGGTAACCGTACGGACTCGAGAAAAGAACTTGAGGGGTACTCCAGGTCCACTCATTGAAGGTTTCCTCTAAATCGGCAACCGTCCACTTCTCATCGGAATAGCCAGGAGTGATTTCAGGAAGACTATCCGAGACTTTCTGTGAACAAAGTTCAGCTTAATTGACTAGAGTTATAAGAGGTAGGGGCGAACCCATATTAATGAATCGAGATCAGGTAAGCTCACGTCAGGAAGATGGGGCGTGCGAGAAGCCACGAGGGTACCGTATGTTGTCCTCTTTGTTCTGAGTCTTTCTCCATTAAAATACACAGTACGGGATGAAGCGACAGGAGCAATTATTTCGAAGGTTGTCGTGCCATTGAGGTCACCGCTCAGGGTTAGTCTATCGCCAGAAATAGAAGCAGTGCGCAGTAAATAACCACCTTTCACGATGATCGGATTCTTGGTGCTGTAGGAAGCAAAGCGTCCCTGTGTCGGGGGATGAAGGACCCAGAATTGATATGCGGTAGAGCGATCTACGGAGTTTAAAATCTAAGTGAAGGATATTTCTAAGACTAGCTCACCAAGAATGAAAACTCTGAGTTTTGGACCAATTAAAACCACAGCTTGGCCAGTAGTCGTATACTGTATAACAATTGCACCGTTGGCCAAGACCCGCTGCCCGATGTTCCCAGAACCCGAAACAATTTTAGCAATCGGCTTGGCTTCCGAGGTACCCGTAGGTAGGACGAATGCAGTTTCATGTAATTCTCCCTCGTCTCCGTAGAGAAAAACATTATCCTGTCCGTCAATGGTTGCCCTGCAAGAAGAATGTACCTTTTGCTATAAAGACCTGACCCTTCGCTTACCACGTAAATATCTCGCCAGTTGAATACAATAATGTCGTTGAACCTGCAACATAATCTACGACGTGGATCTTAGAGTCCCTGCCATTGAGGGTTAAGGAACCACCCAAAGTTGGAACCTCAATTGTTCCAGCACTCGTTGGCACAGTCAACTTATACGTTTGTATGCCAATCGAGGATACATCTGCCTGCCTGCCTCGTTGAATCAGTTTCTGAGTTTGGGGTCTCGTGGAATTATGCACCTAACAATATAAAATCCAGTCATTCCACCAACAACATCAACAGTTTGTGTTGTCTTTAGCGCGGGGTTTCCGGTAAATGAGCTAGACGTGTTATAAATATTCTGAGGTCGACTGGTCAAGTACGCGGGTGATACAGCTAAGAAATTAGCTTGAAGTTTGATTTCGTGGTATTTCTCTCGCAAGATACGAGATTCAGAAATGGCGGCTCCCTGAATGCAATCCTTTACTTCGCTATTCACTCAAGAATACTGGAAAGACTCACATAATCGTACGAGGTATAAGCACCAGGATGAGCAATACCACCTGGAGGATGAATGAATACAATCTTCGCCCTGATCAAATTACGCACCCCAATTTGTACCACCAAACATCATATACAAGTTAAGTATCATTGTTGACAGTGCATATTGATTCTTGTAGAAAACTATATGTTTCAGAAATATATATTCCTTGTGGAAATATGAATTTACCCCTCTCAAATTCAAGACCCGTGAGGACTGAACAGAGGTCGTACCCGGCACCACCCCTCAAATCTTTTGAGTTTGGAAAACCATGAAACGAAAATATATGACCTACCAGCCATCAAAGGCACCCCCTTGAAACTCATAAACAGCATTAGGGTCCTCAGGATTCCATTCCAGATGCGCATCCCAGAAGTATCTGAAGCGGAGCGTGGTCAGGTTTATTATCAGAAGGGGGAGAATCTGGCTCACTCTGGAACGGCATCAGGTAACCATACATAGGGATTTGCGCAATCAAATCCATTCGGGTATGAGTCGTAGCCTAGAAATGTTAATCTGCTTTTCTGCAGGACGACTTCGACACAGACCATAGATATCAACACCTGTAAAATGGCCTCCCGGCCAAGCATCATTTGTTGTTGTAGGGACAACAATACCAGCATTCCGCTGATCGAACGGACTCAAAAAAAGCTCACACCATTAATCAAGGATACCCACAAAATCCTTTAGTAACTGAGCCTCGTATGCAAAATCCTCGGTATACGGAGGCCAGAATCCGCTGTATTCATTTTCAATCTACCCCAGGTGTTACCTGGCCATAACATATCCGACGAGTTGCAGTACATACCTGGACAAGTATGACCGGGCCGCCGTTTGTAATCTGGTTTTTGGCAATGATCTCGCCGACTGCCTTGCTATAGGGCTGATAGGCCTTGACATAGGTGTCATTATCGGTCCGCCAAAGCCCTGGGGTGTACGTTCCCCAGCCGGGTAGTCCACCACCTGCAGTCTCCGCGTTGATGTAGGGACTACCTCAGGTTACATAAAGATAGTTCCTGAGCGAGCAATCACTCACCCTGGGCGAGCGATTAGATAGAGGCCAGCCTTCTGAGCAGCATCAAAGAATGGTTGTAGATCACGGAAGCCTTCAAACGAGATGTCTCCCCGTTTCGGTTCGATGAGTCCCCAATGAACATAAAACGAAACCGTATTGAAGCCCATCGACCTTGTCGTCGTGAGATACAGGTATCGATCTTCCAATTAAGAACATACTTGATTTTCTGGAGAACATCGAGGTGAAGGCTTGGAACAGGGTTTCTGAAGATTGATCAGTCAATGCCTTAGCCGCCCTCATATCAAGACGAACCGGAAAGGGTGGACTTCTCCACTGAATATCATCAATCTCTCTCCATTGATCTTGAGTGAATATTCATCCCAGGTAACCTAGGAGGTTCTAGAAGTGAGTGAATGAACGATAACCAGAACACAAGACAATTATCACAATGTCCTGCAAACTAGACGATTGACGAGGAAGTCTGATACCAGATCGAGGGATAGCAGCAACTACTACAACGCATAGAATGGACAGGTGTTTGAAAACCTGAAGCCTCATAATATCGGCTCGTCAGAGAGTGTAGAACTCCTCTTTGAGTCTTAAGTACGGCCTGATAACTGATGGGGATCCTCAAGGTCAATGTAGAACAACGCGATGACATACACGAGACGGGGAGCATGGGACAATTTTGACCAGGTGATCTTGATAAAGGACATTATTCGGATCGAGAATAGTGATTGGCGAAAAGAAGCGGTTGAAAATAGCTAACGGTTGTAACGCGAAACCAGTGAATTCAATTTCATTGTAGAAATTATACAGGATGCGTCCAGACTATAATGCACCCTTGCATACGATTGGAGTGGAGCCTGACACTTGTTGCGAATCCAAGCCCCCTTGCATTTGCAAATAATGGGGATCCAGGTGTCTTTATGATCTACCGAGGGTTTAATTCCACTCCGAGTTTCTGCCAAAATCAGTATAGCCGATTTTACTCCTTTGGGTTATAGCAGCGGTTATTGGAGGAGTGTAGAGTTCCGATAATCAGTTCGTAGAAAGCAATTTCGTAAATCTCCATCATATCAAAACTCGAGAAGTATGGCTGATATCGCATCAACAAGACCCCAAGATAAATCCCTCTGAAGATGCAAGTGCTAGTGTCAAGGATGTCAAGACAAAATCTGGATCAGGATTCAGCGTATCATACGGACCTGTTTGATATAATGATATCATGATCCAAGCCGGAGTGGGACTCCGGTCTAGATTTATACCCCGTCCTCAAATTTCTCGTTGATCTTATCCATGGCTTCCACTTCAGCATTCACATACCGTTCAGCGAAGGATCTTTACGACCAGATCGATGCTCAATTTCAACTGAGCAGCGACCAGCTTATCGACCTCACCAAGAATTTCCTGCACGAGTTCAAGCTCGGTCTTGAAAACTATGGACACGCTATGGCGATGATGTATGTGCATACTTATCCGTTGTGGATTGCTCTCATACGGATACAGACCCACTTTCGTAACTGGTGTACCTGATGGTACAGAGAAAGGGTATGATTTTATTGTATGCAATACCTCGCTGTGATCACAAAACTCTGTTAGCACGTTTTTTGCCCTTGATCTTGGTGGAACCAACCTGTGAGTAGCTGTCCTGTGAGATGCAGATATCAAGTCTGATATTGGTAAATAAAGTCGGGTTTGCGAGGTAGTTCTGAACGGCGATAAAACGTTCTCTCTTCGCCAGCAGAAGTACCGAGTAACAGAGTCACTGAAGACCGGAGAAGCAACGGTTCTATTTGGTGCGGAATGTTATTCCCTCTCACATCGCCTCCATGCTTATCATTCGACTTGAACGTTAGATTACTTGGCTTCCTCTGTTGATGCATTCCTTTCCACCGAGTCTTCTATCAACTATCCTGTCCAAACCAACACACCAGCAGACGAAATTCATCTCGGCCTTACATTCTCCTTTCCAGTCGAGCAAACGGCTTTAGATTCCGGAAAAATCCTCACATGGACGAAGGGTTTTTCAGCACGAAATGCAATAGGAAATGACGTGGTTAAATTACTTCAAGATGCTTTCGATAGGAAACACATGCGCGTCAAATGTGTCGCTCTCGTCAACGATGTGCGTTCCTGCTCTTGATGTCCATCGACTCTTATTCTACGATTCAATTTGGTGATCAACCCTGAGTAGACTGTTGGTGCCTTACTCTCCCGTGCATATCAATCAGGAGGATGTATCCTTGGTGCAATTTTTGGCACAGGGACCAATGGTGCATATGTCGAGGACATTTGTGAGTTCTACGATTGACTCAGGGTCAGCTGGACTGACAAAGGAATCAAGCAAAGATCAAGAAGCTGCAAGGCACGTCAGCAGCCTCCAAGGGCGGGTACATGATTGTCAATACTGAATGGGGAGCTTTCAATAATTCGGTAAGTTTTCAGCACATCTCCTTGACACAGACAACCAAGCCATTCCCCAGCGCTCACATTTACCGTCTGCACCTCCCGATAATGCTCTCGATCGTCTTAGTATCAATCCCACCTTTCAAGCCTTCGAGAAGTTCATTTCTGGAATGTACCTCGGCGAGATCACTCGCAGCATTATTACCTCCCTCATTGACGCTTCCCCAAAGCCTCTCCTTTTTAATGGCAAATCTACCTCTGATATCAATAAGCATTATGGCATCGATACAAGTTTTATGAGTAACGTGGAAGAAGCTTGGCTCGGGAAGGATGCCTGTCCCGGGTGTATCAGTCCCCCGTTCGATGAGCTTCAGGGTACTTCGCTTAGTCCGAACGTTGAGTCGAGACTGGAGGCTATCAAGAGAACTATTGTCAAGGATCTTGGATTTGCGCCAGAGCAAGTAACTCTGAAGGATGCTGCAGTAGGCTTGCATTCAGTTCTACGTGGAAATCTATTGACCCGCCCATAGATCATTCGCTGGGTTTGTGGTCTAGTTGGCCGCCGAGCGGCTCAATTGAGTAGTATTGCGGTTGCAGCTGTACTGGTTCAGACGGGTCGTGCTGTCCTGCCAGGTGAAGAAAGTGTGGAAGTAAAAGATCCCAAGGGCAGAATTCCCGTCGGTGTAGATGGAAGGCAAGTATCAGAACAAGGTTAGTAATTCAGAGGTTGGACTGAATCCTATCCTCCAGTCTCATCGAACACTACCCTGGATTTGAGACGAACTTGAGGGAATCTTTGCGTTATCTGGTTGGCCAAAACGTTGAAAGTCGTGTAGATATCGGTTTAGCTAAGGATGGAAGTGGAGTGGGGGCTGCGCTCTGTGCGTTACAAGCGCTCAAACAAAAGTCATAGCGATGAAAGCTATGTGACAATTATTGTAGAGTAAGTAACGTTGCGTAAATGTGTACCGAGGAGAATATGCGAAAGATGATGTAAACTATTCGGTCTACTTTTTCATGAGAGCAAGAACTACTAATCTATCCCTGACTCTGCTTGTCCATATGAATGGATCTCCAGACAGCTTGATAAGCTGCGTTTACCCTCTCCCAATTCAGGACGGACCAAAACTCCTTTATCCATTGTTCCTTTCCCCAAACACCGTACCCGGCACTCATCCAAGCGTGTTCATAAACGGGGACACAGAACAGAGGGTACAAGATCTCGCCAGCTGTGAGTATGGACCCTATGGAGACGTTTTTGAGTGGTGGTTCTTTTCTTGGGTTTGAATGAACGCCGGTGGCGGCTAAACGGATTGTGTTGTGATCAGACATATGTCGGACATGCATGTCATTTGGTACCGTTGGCGGATTGTGACCTGAGACACCAGAAAGTGGAGACGAAGGGAACGTTGCATAGGATGAGCTTCTAGGAGGATATGGAGGTGCAAGTGTAGCATGAGGATTATCGTCGGAAGAAGTTGGCTGAAAATCAGAGTATTTCCCCATATTCATTCGGGAACGAACGAGGAGGGTACCAGCACCATACGTTGTGACGATACCGGTATTACCAGCTTGGTCCGTCACGAACCAAACCCAACCATTGATGAACGTTCCGAGGACTGCAGCGGAGAATGCAGAGCGAAGTTGTTGGACGTCTCCGTGTGCATTGCGGATGACGAGGTGAAGTTCGTCTTGAATCTCATCTTCGTAGTTTTGATGCTCATGTTTGTTTTGAATTTCATCTTCGTCGTTTTGAAGTCCATCCAAGGTTGGTTTCTGAGGTGAGGGATCTGGGATGGGTTTCTACCAGGATGAGCAGATTTATTGAATATCAGGAACTATTTACATACAAGGTTGCTGAGGAAAAAATCATTGTTGAGGGCAAGACTAGCATAATTGAAAGCAAGGATGTGGTCGCGTTTCTCAGAGAGACTGATCACTGTCTGAGTAAGTGAATCTTCGTATTCCATTGTGGTGCCTTTTGTCGGGTGAGCGTACAAGGAGATAAAGTTGGATTATGCACACACCATATATTTGTTCATTCAGCCTCTCCAGGAGGCCACTCTGATACTCAAGCTGAAGAACCTTGAGCGCCTGTGGTGGCAGGAATTTTCCCAGTCCACGCTCTATGGGATAAGGTAAAGGTTTTAATGTGTGCAGTCTTTTTGTACCCTGCCGGGATATAAAGCGAGCTGGGTTTGGCAGAGAGACAACCCTAGCCGGGACTGTGAGCCACAACATACCTGGCGAAACTTGCAGTAGCCAGTGTGCGGTGTGTATGGTTGTGTTTGGAGTGGTACAGGAGGTTTCTCGCAGCTCTCATGGTATCGAAAATTGCGCAAAAAGCCCAGTCGCCTGTCCGGGCCCTGTGGAAGGCATATCATGCAGAAACCTCAGATCGCCTCAAATTTGTTGACTCGTTCTTGGTGTTCCTCGTGCTCTCGGGCATCGCCCAATTCATCTACTGCATCCTAGTCACTAATTACCCCTTCAATGCTTTCTTGGCCGGGTGCGTGCCACGTCTGTCGCATGCAATAGGATGCTCATTGAATCAGATTTTCAAGTACTGTTGGCCAATTTGTGCTGACCGCTTCATTACGTTCCCAAGTGAACCCCGACAACCAGACCGAATTCCAGCAGGTATCGCCGGAACGGTGAGTGTCCACAGCACGTGGTTGTTCAGCTCTGACTGTCCTTTTGCAGGGCATTTGCAGATTTTGCGCTAGGATCAATTGTTTTGCATTTCTTTGTATTTAACTTTTTAGGGTGATAGACATATTGAGTAAAACTAGGCTATCTTCTTCTCTCAAAGGACGAGGAGCGCTTGCGGGGTCTGAGCACGTATATGGATGAGCAGAAGAAAAACGTACACTAAATACGACAACAGCAAAGTCAAAGACGTATTCGCCTGAGGTAGAAAGATGAACTTGGCAACGGAACTGAGAGGCAGAACTGACCGAGCTCGAGGTAACTATGGAGAAGTTCTGGAAGAGCATCAGCATGGATGAGAGGCGGCAGTGAGAGGCAGACCCACGGCGAACGTCCTTGCTGGGGACTTGGGAGAGAGCTGGCCTGGAGACGGAATAAGTGTCCATGCACATACGGGGAAATGTGCGCGTACGAGAGGCCTGTCGTGCGCCGCACACCGGCTAGAAATGCACTGAAGAGTACGGCGTCGAGACCAAGGTGGACTAGAGAGGATCTTGTGAGCACAAGACCGCCGACGACGAGGAGGGAGGTCGGACTCAGACTTCCAAGCATCGTGCTCGAGACAAGGTCGAATATGACGTAAGCAGCCCCTGCTCGTCTCCAGGCCATGGCGTCAAGGCCTCCCTCTCCCTCCAGAGCCCTGTTCTCCACCCCAATCGAGCGTTTTGTCCGCGACGAGCTCCCGGACTGGCCCAGTGCCTTCACCCTCTTTGGTCCGTGCACCTCTATCCACCAGAAAGCTGCTGACTCCGCTCCAGACACCATCGAGACCTATTTTGACTCCCATGTCGATCTTCTCCAGCGCAAACTGCAGTACAAACTGCAGAAACAAAGAGACAGGATTAAGCTCAAGGCTGAAGAGACCTTCAAAATAAAGGACTTGTCTGGAGATCTGCTTGCAGAGAATTTTGAACGTGAAATCAAGAACTTCAAGTTCAAGGTATGCCTCAGCCGTCCCGAGCCACGTCCAAATCTCAATATCCCAGATATCGACCCGTATGGCCAAGCTCTCTGTCTCGTGGCAGTCTGCAAGAGTCGTCCGCACCCGCGAGAAGGTCTCCTTTTTCTTTGGCGTCATGACCCTCCTTTTCTCCGCCCTCATGTTTGGAATGCATCCCGAGTACGTGCCATTCTCTATCACAGCCGTCTCCGCCGCTCAGCCTATCCTCCAGATGGGTGCACATCTCATACACCCTCATGGGCTTGTATCTCATCCCTCTTCGCTACATCCAATACCGGCGGCGAGCGTGGCACTATTTCCTATTCGATCTATGCTACTATGTCACCATCCTCAACTTCATTTATATCTGGCTCCTCCCTTCCAACGCTGCTCTCTTTGTCGCATGCTACTGCCTCTCGCACGGTTCACTTGCCAGTGCTGTCATCACATGGCGAAACAGTCTCGTCTTCCACGACCAGGACAAAGTCACCTCTTTGTTCATACATATCTATGCACCCTTTACCTTTACCGTCATTAGGCAAGTTCATTCCAACCTTACTTTTGCGCCACTTAGGGTCTTTAGACATTTCTATCCTGGCGCAAGTCAGCGCTTCCCAGCCCTAATCCAAATACCTTATCTCAATCCTCTTCGCGCTTTGGTGTTAAGTGGAGGGATCTGTGCGTCACTTTTTGATGATACCTTGAAGCTGAGTATTGACACATCCTCAGACTGCAGCTGGCAATTGTTGTACTGGAAATTCCTCCTCGTTGATCGCCGAGCCAAGATTGATTCGGGACAACGAACAACATCATTTTCCTATCTTCTTCATGACAAAGGTTTCATCGGCAAGAATCTATCATCGATCCCAGCCAAGTATCGCGAGGCTATCTTCATAGGCGGTCAGCTTTGTGAGTTAATTGCTCAATGCTGGTAGATAACTAACACTGGCATCTTCTTAGTGTATGCCCTTCTGACACAAATTCCTGCCATGTTTTTGCTGTACCCGAGTCCAGGTTGGAGTGGCTTGTTTCTCCTTCTGATATTTTCAGTCAGCGTCTGGAATGGTGGTGGGTATTACATCGAAGTTTTCGGCCGCAAGTTCGTTCTTCGACACTGACTAATCCGAGTGGCGTATTGATACACTCTCATAGATTCGAACGCGAACTTGAAGCGTTGCGCAAAGAGTTGGCGGAGACTTCGACGCGGTTTTCTGTTCCCTCCACACCTATCGACCATCCTTCAACGCTCTTTGAAACAGACAACTCTTCCGCGGGCTCCGCGTCGCCTGACTGCCCTGCCATTACACTTCCCGGGACCGAGTTAGATTCTAGCTCCCTCGGCTTCCCTTCCGTACCCAGTCTGGATTCTGATCTTGATCCAACAAAGAAGAATTCATAATCTTGACGTTCCAGGGTATATTTGACCATGCCTTCTTGATGTTATGGTTTCTGAATATCTAATTTATGATCCACTATACAGAAATGCTATTGTCCATGTCTTTGTCGGGTTAACGCACTGCTTCCACCGTTATTCTTATCTTCTGCTTGCTGTTGCACAATATTTTTTCCTGCCAACCATTTGTTCCTTGGACATGACCTCGGATCGAAACAATCCTTCAGACAAGGCTTCGTTGTATTTCTGCTTTTTCTTGTCACCACACAGGAGGTCAATATGGTAATGCCCCCTTTCTTGATTTCATTGCTTAGTGCTTTCATCTGTAGGTAGACCTTAGAGAGAATATGCATGGTTTCCATCGAGTGTGAATTGCTGGTAATTCGGCTCAATTCGAATCCAGCCTGAGAATGTTTTGTTCAACCCAATAATAGCTGCCTTCGCATGTTGGTACCGTGTCGATGAAGCTTTCGCTGTAGCATAGGGCACCCTGCGCCTTGAAAGAATTTATGGAAGGGTATCAAGAACCAGAAGGCTGACGTACAACTGCAAATCGAGGTTCCCCGGTTTGAGTACCTCGAGCGTTTGAATATACAAGTCGAACATTGCTATTCTCGAAAGCAGTGGCCTGAAGGAACCCAAAAAAAGAGTAAGATCTTTATTAACATAAGCGGAATACGAGTCCATTCCTGCATTTCTCAACGTATCTGTTCTTCGGTGCTGTGCTTCGCTTTAGACCATTAATCAACACCTCAACAGGGCGTGAATCGGCTACCCAACAGAGGCCTAATTGATCAAGTCAGCTTTTACCATCTCCTCGGAAATGGATCTTACATTCATTGCAGGATCCTTTAGTTGGTTTGATCTTATCAAGTTCATGTTTGGAGTGAATGAAGGGGACATTTGTATAGTATATATTGGGAGGACGGGTATCATATCCCTCTGGTAAATCTGTTGATGATCAACATGAGCAATCAAACATCATATTTCGAGCACCACTCTACCTTCAACCTTCTCGATTCTGGCTTGTAGTGCTCTTTCGCAATCCCTTTTCATAATCTCCCGGAGTCGGCAATTTCCTTCCTTCCCTCGCGGAAACTCGCCGATGACAACGCTGTCAATATAGACAGGTTCTAAAAACCTCGAAGCAAATCCGCCCAAGATTCCCAACACACTCCATCTAGCGATCTTATCGCTGCATGACATCGACAATGCAGGTTGGGAATCGGCACGACCTGGTTTTGTCCGAAGGACACCTAGGCGGTCATAGTCGTCCCTTCCACGCGATGCTTCGTGTGATTCAAGTTTCGGGAAAAGATGTGGAGATTGAGATTTTAGTGAAGCCATCTGAGGATCTTGCGTATATGCCAGATAACCCATCGACGCATCGCCGCCTGATTCAAAGTGGTCAGTACAAAAATGGGTAGGCTCCCAGTGACGAAATAGACACCTACATGGAAGGGTAGAGACGTACATATGAAGAGAGACACCAGGCCGTAGACGATATGGTGGATAGTCATCGAAATCGCTTGAGATACCTGATTCTGTACCAGTGAGCCAATCAGAGGTATATAGGTCTGTTGGGGCTACTACGTTCATCCTTTTGATCTCCTCCATCAACCAGCGGACAGCACCCCGTCGTGCGAGCACCTCGGCGTGGGTATCATGTAGTAGTTCTCCCCGAGGAGAATATCTGATAGCAGGAGTACATTTCGTTCCTGTGGCTAAACTTATGAGCTTGAAACTTGTCTTGAAAGAGTTGGCGGCAGAGATTTGTCTGGTCAAATAGAAGGAAGCTAATACAGTAAATTGCTTTGAAGGCGGTTTAAAGCCGATACTTGAGTATATGTCATGTATAGCCTTCACGATTTCATCCTGGAAAATTCCTGTATCTTGGGTGTTCATGATAGTCACATAGATCTAAATTACCAAGGTTCGCGTCTTGATACCATCACCGTGGCTCGTGTATTCTACCAAACAGTACCAACAACAAAGACATTTATGTGTAGGCTGTAATTCTTGGCAGACAAGAACGAAGTCGCCCACAACACTGATCCAGACCATGCCTAAGGTCCGAGGTTCAAAGTCATCAATCTCCTCTGAAAGCGGCTTTCCGACTCTTAGTACTTTTTCTTGCTCTCATCAATGTGGTCTCTCGATTTACGAGCGGAGGCAAGAACCCAAGGGAAGATTTCATGCTGTGTGCACTCCGTTCAATTTCTTGCATTTCTGTCCCGGTCCTCGCCTGTTCTTGAGGTGCCTGACTCAAAGGACTGTTCTGCAGTGATTGCACCTTGTCCGGAATATAGTTCCCTATTTGCGGGTTAGCATATACGATGGGGATTGGTGCTTCATAGCCAGTAATGCCGAGTTGATTGCTGTAGTACTGGACTGCAGCTGCGAATGCGGTTTTTCGCGCGTTTCGAAGGCCCCAATCCTGCCAATTGCTGGTCCCATTCTTTGTTAAGAAAGTTGGATACACATGGTTTTGATTCCACCTACCCGTTGTGCGAAATGCCAATCGTCAGTTCTAAATACCTTTGATACACAATATGTTGAAAGGTAATGCTGGTCACTGGTTCATACCATCGATTTTCTTCGGTAGCCAACCACTCGTTGAGGCACTTCTCAAGGGCGTCTAGTTTCTCCAGAGGCGTACGCCAAGCGACTTGCATAGGCAAAGTCTCAAATGTTTTCTGCGAATGAATAACTCAGCGTAGTTTTATTGGGACAAACTGAGGATATCTACCCCGCTGCGACGAACATTCGTACTGTTGTCAGCGAACGTAAGTAAATTTAACAATCGTGCCCATAAAATCCACGTACATGAATTTGAGAAATAGCTGGCTGTTAAAATAGTAGGTTTCTGTTCCATCTACGCGGGCAAAAACAGTCTGAGAGATGTGAACTATTATGGCGTTAGATAGCTAGGAAGGTACCACTCACAGCGAATAACCCAACCTTTTTGACCACCAGATTTTCTTGGTCAATGAAACATCGGTCCCCAGTATCGAAAGGACTGATCACTCAGACATGACTATATAATATGTGACACTTCAAGGGGGAAACATACTGAGTAACAAACAGAAACATGATCGCATCAAAAACTTTACTTGCAGAGCTCTTGAAGATGAAACTAGCCGCGATTCCGGTCGTGTATATGCTCGTCAGGGACTTGCCAACCTCAACGCCGAACACGCTCAAGCTGATGAAGAATAGTATGACTCCAGCAAAAAACAGGATGATATGGTGTAGGGTCTTGAGGGCTTCGCCAACATCCCGCATCGAGCGAGACAAAAACCGACGTTCTTTATACACGCGTAATATAGTTGTTTTAATCTCGGCCCGCGAGATGTCGCCGTTACCATCCCTGTCGAAAATGGAGAAGGCAGCCTTCGCCGTCTCCTCGGTAGGGAACGCAGGATAGAAGTCGGAAGGGACGAGATACTTTCGCCGGCGGTCTTTGAGGCGTGTATATATGGAACGGGCTAAACGCTTTCCTATGCCGTGAGGACAAATTGAACCAGGAGCTCGAAGGTAGAATTACCTTGGCTTCATGAGACGAGCTCACGCTCCAACTCATTTGTGCTAGATCGTCGTCTGCTGTCCCTCTAATATTTCGAGCATCGTGAAGGACTGCATTTTTGAGAGCCTTGGCCGCTTGCTTGACACTTCTGTCAGGAACTCCCTCACAGTTTGATTTAGAACCCGCATCTCCATGTTGTCCCTGAGGTGGATAACGATGAGGGTTCAGACTAGACGGAGTCATAGGATGGGAGGGCGTTGGGTGAAAAGTTTCTTGTTGCTGGAGTTCGATTTCTTCCACTGTATCATCACAACACTCTGGACTCCCGTCTAACGAAGCCGAGTGTTCAACATGAAGGTTATTTGTTTTGCTGAACTCAAACCACGACTTCTTATTCTTCCCATTCTTGTATCCCAAAGTTACACCATGGTCTAGTTCAGACGTGTCCCCATCGTTGCTATCACCCCCATGCCCATGGTTGGATTGAGGTGGACTGACATTATTCAGTGCTTGACTAAGCCGCTTTGCGTGCTCTTTATCAGAGAATGCCAAGGTCTTGGAAGTAGGTGTGCGTGCACCACTCCTAAAGTACCCGCTGTGTGGCCGAACAGGCCGATAGTCACGTAGCTTCTCGATGGCGGCAAGTGCTTCCTCGAGGGAACTGATACGCTCTCTGTAGGCAGTTCGATGGAAATTGAAAGCAACTGCATGAGAGAGCATTCGTCCGACACAAAACATCAGGACAAAGAAAAATAAAAATTCAACGACTTGAGATAGTCGGTAGGTGTATCCTGCCCGACTCCTCGTTGGATGACTGGCGTCAAATAACTGAAAAATGCTCCCAAAGATGATGGTCCAACTGAGCCAACCGCTTGCAGCATAGAATACGGGTTTGACATTGTCTTTGATGGAGTCGTACATTTCTATCCGGTTTTTCACAAACTCCGATACGTGGCCCCAAGCTGCTGCAATAATGAAGCGCGCAACAATGGGCACCAAATCAATGATAAGCGCTAACCACCAGGATATGACCAAATTCAAAGCAGCCCAAATAAACCAGGCTTGCACATTATCCTTGACATAACGGCGATGATCTGTTGGGCGGGGTTGATACCAATAGAAATCAACAAGAAGAGGAGGAATAATGAGGACACCGGCCATAAAAGTCGATCCAAGTAAAGATGAGAGCAGAAGAACAAAGATCCTGGAGAACTAGGATCAATTCACGGCCTGACCTCGCCCTCATTTACGGCTCACCTCCTTAGGCCCCAGCCTCGAGGTTTAGCCTTGATACCCATCTGTTTCTCAAATTTCACTTCTTCGTCTACCAGATCCTCTTCAGTAGACCAATCGTAATCTTCTGAGTCTCCATCCTCAGGTCCGGCGAGAGATGCAGCCTTCGAACTCATAAAATCCGAGTCCTGCCTCATTCCTCCATGTGGAAATGGTCTGACATTCTCCGAATAATGGACAAAAGGTTTTTGTTTTTCATACACCAGGAGCATTTCCTCTTTTTTGGTTCTTTGCTGGTTCTCCTCCATGAATTCCGTTTCGATAGGTGAGTTGTGCCGGTAGATTGGAGTCGGGGGATATTCTGTGTAACTATTGTTTCCGTCGGGGAGGAGAAATCGAAGATTAGACGAACTAGCTGTAGGTTTGTAGGGTGGAGAGGGAATATCGGATATAGACAGCTCCTCCTGAGAAGTGGTGAATGGCTCTTCGCCGTGAGTTCCGACTGCGGACTGTTCTATTACTGTTGCAGGTGAATTGTCAGTACTCTCCTCTGGGTTTGTACCCATCCTGATGTACGTGTTAATCCCCTCGTATAGACACCTACACTCAGGGATCTCTTAAGAGTCTATTGCTGATGTCAGTTGATCAGCTAGAACACAGGTGGCAGTTACGTGAAGAAATCTGATGCATCAGTTGCTTAGTTTGGTGAAGGGAGAGAAACTGACGACAGACATGATTCTCCTGGTACTAGCCTGTGAAGTGGGGATTGAAAGCAGCCAAATCCAGTCATTCGAACCACAGCCACCGTTGGGAAAGCTGGTTCAATGTTGCCAATCGCTTGGCAACCTTGGAATTATTGAGAATAAATTCCCATCGCTGGCTCCACTTTATCGTCACATGCATGTGATCCAAGTTTTTATCGGTCACTAGGACACAATATAGGTTCACAATATCAATTTTCTGATACACTCATACCTCTCCTGATCCGTACCTCTCTTAACCTATATCCCTTGGTGGAAGCCAGAAGCTTATGAGGAAGTGTGGGTTATCAGAGGTGTTGGTAAAGAGAGGTTTGACCTTACCAACACTGACAAGCTCCATTCCCTAAAGCTTCCCTTAGCAAATGAGTCCTCACATGATTTACTCTATGAGATATCAGAGAATGGATCCAAAGACAGAGCTGCAGATTCCAATGAAGAAAGGTAAATGGATACAATAACTCATCAGAGGTCCAGACAGAAGATATGAAGTCCCGAGAGGTTGATACATAGTATATTGTCCCATTAATTACGCTCATAGACGTGACAACCATTAGGGAACAGCAAACTGTATCAATGCGGGCTAATTTGACCAAAAGAACACTCCGATGAAAAAATGGAGATATCTGTCCGCTCAAAATTTATCCCGGGACCAACTATGCAGATCGATATCGGTATCATAAGTAGAGAAGGTTAGATTTCTTGCAGACTCACCTTTTCTCAAACTTCTGGTTGACCTCCATGAGTTTAGTACCCTCGTCGGGCTTGATGGTATTCCAGGGTGTGGGGTTGGATTTAGTCCAAATGACTACAGAACATTGTATCCTTTGAGTGGGTGCACAGTATGATTAGGATTGACACACCCTGAGAACCGAAAGCCAGTCGGCTCAAGTACCATGAGGCACCTACACAGACACCTCCAATGATAACATAGCTGTCATTCGACCCATCCCGGTAAGATCTTTGAAGCTCTGGCACAGAGATTGCTTACATGGGGATCGCCTGCAAGAATCAATGTCCTCCCGGTTGACTTGGTAAAAGAAGATACGGACCTCAACGGCAAACCAATTTTTCATCAAATTTCCGCGAAGGTTCCGCCGAGGAGTGGGCATAATGACTGGGGTAAAGCGTGAAGATCACAATGACGAGGGGAAGACTTTCATCAATTCCCGCGCCCGCTCATGGCTCACGGAATATTCCGGAGGGACCCAATATTTCAGCCCAATTTCAGACGCTCCGCTCTCAGAAAATCGAGAATCAGTTATGACATAAACAATGAAAAATTGTTCCAGGTCGTCTAGTAATACACGAAGTAAAACAGTAGGCATCAAGCCTGATATCAAGAAATAAGCCACGCACATGGCAATAGGTAACACTGAATAGTACAAAAAAAGGAAAAGGGGGATAGGTTGGTATCTGGGTTCAACATGTCGCAATCAGAGGTGACAAGCAGACTGTCCTGGTACAAAAGCTACACTGCGAGAGGTAGAAGGGAGGAGCGCAAGTCTTACAGGGTTACAGTTTGGTCCAGACAATTCTTGCAATGGAGAACAGCGACATGATTCATTCGCCACATGCCTTCCGTCTCCATCCTCTCTCTGAGTCTCTTTAACTGTTGTCCACGAGATACAAATCCACGATGAAAACATTGAGGTTGGTCATGACGGATAACCGGGTTGTCTATAGTAGTAACGACGCAGCCGGTCGTACCCCACGAGAAAGGCATAAGCACGCTGAGAGAAGAGAGTGTGGTAGTAATAGAAGAAGTCATTATCGAAGTAAACGTCGAGGTAGAGTCACGTTCATCATCAGGTTTTAAGTGTAATTGGGAGAGCATCTCCGTCTGAGTTTGTTGACTTGCCTCAAAGAATCCTTTAGCTTCAGGCAATCTGGTTAGGGAACCGGTCTGGTCAATTGCAACATTCCCTATAATTGAGATAGAATTAGCACGTACAAACGACAATGGGAGATGTAGGGTTCGAACCATTTGAACTTCCTCTACTTTGAAGAACGCTTCCATCTCTGGGTCTTTTCTGAGGTTGACTGGAAAAAGTAGATGTCTCAGTGAGCTTGCTGTGGCCAGATACAGGAGCATTCCGGATTGGGAAAGGTGAAAAAACTGCCTGAGGGATAAGGGAATGGCTGATATTGTCAGATCTTGAAGGAGGCATGATGCTGACATCAAATGTCCTGGCGAGTGGAGTAGACTTTATGATGGATGAACGAGGAATAGCAGAGGGTGATATCAAGCGAGTATGAGAAGGCGAAGAGGGGCTCTGGGTGACAGTAGAGAGAGAGCCCACTGATGCGACTTCAGGAGAGGGCATTTTGGCTCCATTCACCTTCTTGATAGAACGAGAATCTTCGAGTACACGACCAAAACTGAACCCTGTATCATCGTCATTGTCAAAATCGAGCATGGGCAGTTGAGGAGGCCTTTCAATAGGATGAGAAATCACGAGTTGCGGGGGATCAATAACCGGCTTGTCATCTTCAGGCTCTGGTGGAGAAAGAGTGATCGTGATTCCTCCCATCTCACCAAACATATCTTCATCGAATTCGATATCCTCGGTGGTCTCTTCATTCTCTTTCTCCTCTCTCTCTTCAGGTACGACCCCAAGACTTTGATCTTCAGCAGCAAAACTGATTCCCTGGGGAAGAAAGAAAGGCGAGTCGTCCTCACCTGCTTCTTTCAATCCATTCATAAACAGACTCCTCCTTTTTTCATAGGAATATTGAGAAGGGGAACATGGAGCAGATCCGCTCTCACTGCTGCTACCATCGTCAACACATCCGAAAAAATAATCAATGGAGTTTTTCTTGTTATATCTTGGTACAGTTGGAAGTTTATCAGCTCTAGGAAATGTCCATGATTTGGACCATGACCCCGAAGATTGGTGGATGGGGTGCTGAGTAGAAGAGGGTAAAAGAGGTGATACAGCGACGATACTTGACTTCGGGGTTGAAGGGGTGGTTGGCTGAACAGAACTTTGATCTGGATCGTCCATCGAATCGAAAGAAGAGGACGAGCGGAAACTGGCATCAGAATCCTCCTCGTCTTCATAGCCAACCAAACCACTGTCCTCCTCACTATCAGGTTCGACCGATTCCTCTTCCTCCTGGACAACTTTGAGCATGAAGTTGAACCTTGCTTCGCAATCATCTGCCGACTCTATTTCGACCTCCGTGGCTGAACTTTCTAGGGAGTCAATTGACGCGAAGGTAGTATTGCGACCATAGGATGACTTAGGTCTGCTTGACGACGGACGTACAATAGGAGTTGCCGAGCACTCGTCATCTTGTAATGTCCTTAAGTCCCGTGCATTTTGCAATTCCCGCCTAGCAATCTCGATCTGCTCCTCGAGTTCCTGGGTTTTCACCTTCATGTCTTGATTCTCTCTCATTGTTTGCTCTCGCGCAGTTGTTAAAGCTAGATTTTGCATACTCAGCTCTTTTACGATTCTTTCCACCTCTTCAAGCTTCTTTTCAAGGCATTCCTTCTCGGCCTCCAATATCCCTGCCTGTGAACGAGCGAGCCAAGCATCGCGACGCTCACTCTCTAGCCGATTGGTAAGCATGGTCATTTGCTTTTCCATATCGCCGACGCGATTTCTCCAGCCATCAACATCTCTCTTCAGCTCATCTCGTTCAGCCTTCAAATCAGCAATGAGCCTAAGCATCTCATCGCTTGGCTCGCTACTGATATCGTTGGTTTCAGATGGTGTTGACGTGTGCCCAGATTCACGAATATCCAGACGGGCATAACCAAAAGAGACCCTCTGCCGGTCAGTGAGAGCTCGTTCTAGGTCTGTTATGCGCACCAAAAGCGCATCATGCGATTTGACAAGGAAGTGTTGCTCGCTGACGCTGAGGGGGCGGTTTTCAGATCCACCAGGAAAAAACTCGTCGCTTTTACTATTATGAACGGGTTCAGCAGTTGAACATAAACGAGCTTTAAATGTTGGCGTCATCTCCGGTGTGGGCAGATCCGCATAGCCTGTGGCAACGCCGTGGGGAGACGGCTTGTAAGTGATACTGCTCCTTCGACGAGGACGTAAATCTTCATGAGCCAAGGGAACATGTTCCTCGTTGCTGCTACCTAGTTGCGGGGAAAGTCGACGAGATGTTAGTGTTGGCGTTGAGGTCGGTCCATTTTGTGCCTCCCTTCCTGACGCAGAAATGGTAGATAAGCGTCTCGAAGCAAGAAACGGTTGTGGTGTAATCGTAGGAGTCGGCAACCCTTGGAAAGAAGATAGATTCTCGGGTGTCAGAGACAGCGGACGCAGATTGAGGGCAACTGGACGAGGTCGAGTGGGTCTGGAGACATTAGCCTTGATAATTACTTCCGAGACAGCATTGGTATCTTGTTCCTCAGAAGCACCTCCGTAAATTGCATTTGAGGGTCCGACATTTTTATGTCCATGACCAACGAGAGTAGCCTTTTCCTCCTCCTCCTCCTCCTCCTCTTCTTCTTCTTCTTCTTCTTCTTCTTCTTCTACGAGTGTGTGGAGTTGATCTTTCAAAGAAGACGACGCGGCAAGTAATTTAAATGAATCTCGTTTGCTTCCAAAACACCCTGAAGGTATTGAGGTCTGAGCTATTGACAAATGAATGAACATTCTGCTGTATCCAGGCGAAGAAAGTCACATACAGAAATCAAATGAGGGCTTCTCAAGATCAGGTGTGCCGATATCTGGGATTTCAACTTTGGAAAAAGAAGTATCGGGCTTTCCTTCAAGGGCCAAAAGTGCGCGCCGGCGAATAGAGTCTTTGTCTCCGAGGTTCACATTGTTGTCGGAATTTGATGACGGAAGCTCAGGTAGAGAAACACCCATGAGCTCGGCCGATTCTGTACGAGTGGAAACGGAGGAATGGCGACGGTGGTGAGAATTGCGTTTGCTTGTGACAGAAGGAAGAAAGTTGGTCGTCCCAGGAAAGGTAAAGGTCGTAAGAGTATTGTCCGAAGTGGAGACTGATGGTTGATTCAAGTTACCAGCTGAGAGAGACGAAGTAATAGAGTGACAACGGGAATGCGAGCGAGAATGCGAACGACTATGGTTTGCATTCGACAAAACGCCGGAAATTGAGGTGTCCGACGGAATTTCACTCGTTTCAAAGAATTCCAACTGTAGAGTAACAAGTGAACAAACCCTAGTAATAGGTGATAAAGCAACAAAAAATCTCATACCTTATCCCTCGCCACTAACTCATGCGAAGCTTTATCCATACTTTCGGAGTCTGATTGCAGGAAGAACACCAAACGATATATGCTAGAGAACGACAGAAAAAGAAAGAAAAGAGCTGGATCAAGGAGAGGAAATGCCGTAGAGGCTGAACGACGGAGGATATGGGCGATGAATTGGTGAAGACGTCAAGATAGCTAAGTGTTCAATTGAACACTACCTTGCAATCACATATTTCGTACTCCGACATCTTTCTTTATGGTAAGCAGTAGAACTACATGTTAAAATGATAAGAACATTTTTCACATCAGGGGTTATGAAAAATTATATACCGCAACAAGCAAACTAGTGCTAAGACACGGTCCTGGCCATTAGGCCAAGGATCAACGAAATAGAGCTACGTACAAATGTCCAGAAGTATGTGTGTATGTGTATGGTAGATGGGTGAGGTTTGGGCGTGACATTGTCACAGTGGTTGACAAGAAATGGAAACCTCAGCATCCAGGTCTCCCATCCGATCAGACAGGTCCATGCCGGCGAGCCACAGAAACTCGGTACAGGTGCAAAGTGCTGTATTCTTACAGTCGTTTCTCCCTAGCGAGATATCTCACTCTTTCCAGTCCTACGAGTACTGCCAAGCTCGATTATCGGTACATGGATCTTGCTGCCGGTGCATCGCGGTTCTATGGTTGGTGGAGATTCGGTGTTGTAGTTAGAAGTTAGCTAGTTAGAAGTTAGCACTGAAAGGCAATTGTGTCATGGGTAGCAAATGGTCGGATGTCGCTGGTAGCGGAACGATATGGTTTGGGGCTGCAGATCAGTTGGCAGGGTGGGCAGCGGCTAGGGTGCTAACCGACAGGCTGGTAGGTTTTGTGACGCTGAGCTAGGTACTAGTCGGTTGGCGGTCCAACGAGGCGAGGGAAGCGAATGCGAGAGCTTGGGGTTCTCTGTACAATCACCAGAAAATGGTTGTTCACTTAAATCGTGTACCACTAGAAAGCTACTCCGATGGGGGGATCTGATGATGAGGCTCCTTTGACGCCACCCGGGGATAATGAATATAGATTAATTTCTATTTACAACAATCCCTCCGGACATCTACTCCAAACATTCACTAGCAAACTTCGCCCACTCTCCTTCCGTAGATCGACCCTAATGTTGGGCCCTGTGCCCTCTGCGTCTTGTTAACTTGAATCATGTGATTTTATTACAGAATGATGTTGACAGGTGTCGACGAGTATCTCTGAGTCTCTAAATGAACAGAACTAGTGTATACCTGTCAAGAAGTATCTCTAAATACGACCAGTAATCGATGTGTTAAAGTCAAAACAAAATAATCTTTAATTTACCTCAGTCTCTATCCTGAGGTGTCTACACTACGAGGCGTCGCCATTCCTTTTACCACCACCATCCCCTGGGGTGTAATAACCCTAGGGGTCATACTCTACCTAACACCTCTCACTAATATTGTCATAAAGTCACCCATCCATCTTTATTTCTCATTGCCCTTGAGGGCGGCACATTTGTGCATTCATTTATGCACTGG
>Ga0153966_100063_pt1 | contig 75382 bp, 89 predicted proteins | sample TSFL050MetaG_FD_104738 | JGI IMG/M metagenome (GOLD analysis project Ga0153966, IMG submission 104738) | Attine ant fungus gardens microbial communities from Florida, USA - TSFL050 MetaG | ecosystem: Host-associated > Fungi > Mycelium > Unclassified | place: USA: Florida, Paynes | collected... | reverse complement strand
GTCATTATCAAGGGAAATGCTTCTAAGGTCGAGTTCACTCTCAAGAGTACTTCTAGGGGGGGGTCTGTCTTATAGATATGATATGAGACCATCCAGAAAGCGTTATGAGGTACTGATAGTAGTAATTGTAGCCACTACTCCATTACTTGAATAGCATTCTTAAGTATATGACCAGACTTCTAGTGGTTATGTTTAGGGAGCCAATTTTCTCTTGAGAGCTGTTTATTATGATTATTAGGTTCCGAATGTCACTTATATTGCCAAAATTAATTATCTGGCATGACAACATGTTTTTGGAGTAAGTTACCAACTATATGGCCGGTTGAGAGCAAGCTTGCACAAGGGCAACATAAGATCTAGGTAGAACTACTGTATTAATGGCAAGCCAGCCTATTAGACTAGTACCTTGAATGGTAGTACTATAGTGTGAGAGGAATACACACCTTTGAGATCTGATTAGTGAAAGTGTTGTCATAAATCATGATACAAGGACTTTTTTTCTTTTCTATTTTTCACTTTCTATTTTTAGAATGAACTTACATAATCAGAGAAGTTATATGGGAGGTCACATGATCAGTCACATAACATATCACATTGATGTTATATGATCACTATGAGAAAGTAGTGTATAGACCAAGTAGAATAGGTATAAGTAATATACTCAAATCCAGCGGGAACTCTAATGAGTTCTCTTTGTCTACTCTGACTTAGAGTTGGAAGCTACCTACCTGAGTTACTTAGGTGACCGTTCTTTACAAGTGCTCTCAAGCAAAAACTAAAACCATTTTCTTTTATTCTAGTTTCTAAACTATTAGTATTTGCTATCTCATAAGCATTCCCTTTTTACATTTGATTATCTCCCCAGTACCTACTCAATTGTGCATAATTGTAAAATGACTTAGAGATTCTGATTCTCTGACTTAGTATTATCCACTTTTGTAAGGACAGTAAAGTACATTCACTTTTTACATTCAAACCACAAATTCTTTTACAAAATATTCCTAAAATTCCCTTACCCCTATCAATAGATGTCATAAATCACTCTTTTTCTCTAAGTCAATATCTATTTTTATTTTATTTTCTTTTAATTATGTAATATCATTGGATCAGTAAACATATACAAATAATTGGACTTGTATAAGTAGTATACATTAAATAATAGGAACTTTAATAAGTTCTCTTTGTCAATTCTAACTTAGAGTGTGATTGAGATTAAGGTTACTCAACCTAAGCTAAGATCATTACAATAGACTGATCTCTAGTTAGAACCAATGATATAAGAGATAAGTATGTTAAAAGAACAAGAGGTTTTTAAGATAGTACCAAGGCTACTAAACAAGAATATAATAGGTTCAAAGTGGGTGTTTGCAAGAGTATTGAAGTATAGACAGAAGAAAGGCATACATAGTAGCAAATGGATACACTCAAGTCATAGACAAAGACTACAAGGAAACATATGCTTTTGTAGCAAGACTTGAGTCAATATAGATGGTATGTACAATTGTAACAGTAATAAAATTAAGATTGTAGCAAGTAGACTTTATTTCAGCTTTCTTGAACAGTGACAGCATATTTGAAGTATATATAGAGTAGCCCAAGAGATTTGAAAAAGGTGGAGATAGCATAATGTAAAAACTCAAAAAAACATTATATAGGATGATACAAGGAGTTTATGAATGGGTAGAAAACCTAGACCAAATATTTGAAGAGTATGAATACTATTATTCAAGAGCTGATTCACAAATTAGATCAGGAGACAAATTTACACTAACCTCCACATGGACTAATGACATTCTAGAAGTATTCTCTATGCTTGAAGAAAAAAAGACAGTAAAGAAATAACTCAAAGATAGCTATATAGTAAAGGACCTAGGAGAGGCAAAACTAATACTTGGGATCAAGATTAATAGAGACCAAAATACAGGAGATATATAGCTATCACAAACCACATACAGTAAAAAACTTCTAGAATGTTTCAACATAAAAGATTGTACAGTGTCTTCAACCTCACTAACATCTAGATTATCATTGACAATAGACAACTGTCCAGTAATCTCTAAAAAAGTTTGTAAAATGAATGCAATGCCTATCAAGAGGCATTAGGAAGTATTATATGGCTATAAGTTGCCACCAGACCTGACCTAACATATACAGTATCTCTTCTATCATGTTTTGCATACAATTCAGAAAAACTCCATTGGAATACATTGAAGCATGTTCTATCATATATTGAAAGAACAACAAGTTATGGAATTATATATAAAGGAGGAGGATCTACAAATCTAATAGAGTATGCAGATTCAGATTTTACAGGATACAAGAATACTAGGAGGTCAATAAAAGAAAATGTGTTTATGGTAGCTAGGAGGCCAGTATTATGAGAGTGTAAAAGATAGGAGATAGTGGTACTATCAACAGTTAAAGCTGAGCACATAGCATTCATGAGAGTAGTAACTCAAGCAATCTGGTTAACCAAGTTTCTTTATGAAGTTGGCTTGTCAGTACAGATACCAATACCCATCTATACTGATAACCAAGTTTTAATAGCCAACATAATAAATGGAAAGAACTACTTGTTATAATTCATGTTATAAAATAGCAGACGAGCTAAACGATCTGCAGCGGTGGATTATTTTATTTCTTTTTCATTTTCATTTATTATGTAATAGTTTGAAGTGTGTAGGACACTATGACTTAAAAGGAGTCCGTGGGATAATTCAAGTAAACAAATACTAATAAATACCAACTCATGTATAAATAGCTAGATCAATTAAGTGAGGACTCTAATGAGTTCTCTTTATCAACTCTAACTTAGAGTGTGGACTTAAGTTATCACAACTAACATTCACTACACTAGAACTCGTTTATCACTACTAGCTCCTGACCTCCTTGGTCCCAAGCAATCTTACTCTCATAATCTCTCTCGGTATGAGATCAACTCAGATCTCTTCCAACTTCCTCATAGCTGGGCCACAGGCTTAAGTGGACTGACTGGGAAGTTTAGACCCCAGAGGTAGAAGCTAGGACCAAGCTCAGGTACTAGCTCAGACCAGACCTTGCAATTGAGCAGTGCTCTTTAGTCACTTGTATTCTTTTCTCATTATATACTTCGTGCTACTGGTCCATTGTGATCAGTCTACACAGAGGAATATTGCCACATCCTTAAGAAGGCGATTAGTGTAGGGATCTCCTCCATGGAGTGATAGCCAAAGTATTATTAGGGCATTAGTCAGTAAGGCAGTAGGCACCTGGCTGGGAGAAGATCTGTGCACCCCAGCAGACATACTGTGAGCCCTCTGAAGAAAATGATGAGTCACCCTCAAGAAATACAAATCCTTTTTTTTTTACAAACAAATCATCCATCTAGAACATAACACAATGTCTCTGGAACAATACAACAACCTCATGAGCGATATGCTCAACCAAAGGCGAGCTCTCACCAAGTTAAGGGCAGAACTGGAAGGAAGGAAAGGGAAGCTGTGTAGATGATGTGGAAAGTTTGGACATCTCACCCAGAACTGTAGAAGTAGAGAAGAGCAGAAAAAGAAAATGGTGGGGGACAATAGATTCGAAGTATTGGGGAGTCGAGTGATGCAGTGTAGAATCAGGGAGGTGAGAAGGCAAGAAGTGGTGAAATATTTTGCGTGTGGAGAGAAGGGGCACAAGAAGTGGGAGTGTCCTAGAAAGAATGAGAGGAGTAGAAAGGAGGAAGTAACACCTCCATGGGACGTCTGGGAGAAAGTAAAATTGCACTCTGGTGCAAAAGGACTACTCCCAAGAGGAGCTAGGATAAGCATGGAGGGATGGACAATGAAGAGAGAAGTAGTGACCTTTGTAAAGTGTTGAGAATACGACTATAAGGGCACTAAAACTCAGAAGAATCATGGACAAGGGTTCTTGAGTAAAAGGCAACTATTACACATGTGGTGTGAAAGTTGTAGGGAAGCAAAGGAGTGAAGAGAGAGGGAGGTGCAAAGTGGTGTGTAGTGTGTGCGATGTGAGAGACACTGTGAAAGAAAGAATGAAAAGAAACAAGAAAGGGGAAATTTTCTGTCCACCTTGTAGGACAGGAAAGAAAACACTGTGGTAGAATTGGGGTGGAGAAGTGGAACAGACAGTGCCTAGGACCCAGAAGGGGAGGGCTGGAATCATTGATCTGAGAAGAGTAGCAGAAACTGTCAATCAGAAGACAGTGCAAAAGGTAGAAGCGAGAGAAGTGAGGCAAACATTTAAGTCTCTGAGAGAAGTGTGGATGAATCTGGGTATTGAAAAGGTGGATACTCATGAAGGAAGAATGGTGAAAGCATTGCTCGATAGCAGAGCAACGGGATTGTTTATGAGCAAGAGCTTGGTACAGAAGGGAGGATATAGGTTGATCAAACTGGATCGACCTTTACAAGTAAGGAATATGGATGGCACTAGAAACAGTGGAGGTGCAATTATGTATGAGGTAGAAGTGAACATGTTCTACAAAGAACATGTGGAGAGAGTTCAAATGAATGTATGTGAATTGGGGAAGACAGATGTGATCTTGGGCATGCCATGACTAGCAGCTCATAATCCAGAGATAGATTAGGAGAAGGGAGAAGTAAGAATGACGAGATATTCACCACTGTGTGGAAGGACAGTAAGGATAAAAGGGAAGAAAGAAACAAGAGAGGATGAGAAGAAAATTGTAAGATAGGTTGTGGATAAGAAAGAAGACTGGGAAAGAGAGGAAAAGATAGAGGCAGACCATAGAAAGGTAGAAGAGATGGTGCCTAAAAGGTTCCATAAGTGGCTGAAAGTATTTGGGAAGGTGGAGTCTAAAAGAATACCAGTTAGAAAGGTGTGGTATCATACGATAGATCTCAATGATGACTTCAAAGCGAGCAAAGCAAGGGTTTACCCTCTTTCAAGAAATGAGAAGGAGAAGGTGCAGAAGTTTATCAATGAGCACTTAAAGAAGGGAAACATTAGACCTTCAAAATTGCTCCAAACGTCGCCAGTGTTCTTTGTAAGAAAGAAAGATGGAGGCAAGCACATGGTTATGGATTATAGGAGACTCAACAAGCAGACAATCAAAAACAATTATCCTCTGCCATTAATTACAGATCTAGTAGACTCTATGGGAAATAAGAGAGTATTTACTAAGATAAATCTCCGGTGGGGCTACAATAACATGCGAATAAAGGAAGGAGATGAGTGGAAGGCAGCTTTTACTACACATGTAGGGTCGTATGAACCAGTAGTGATGTTTTCCAGAATGATAAATTCACCTGCTACATTCCAAGGCATGATGAATGAAATTCTGAGAGATATGATCAATGAGGGAAAGATAGCAGCATTTGTAGACAATGTGTTGATAGGAACAGAGGTGGAGGAAGAACATGACAAACTAGTAGAAGAAGTATTGAGAAGGTTGGAGAAAAACAACCTATATGTGAAACCAGAAAAATACACTTGGAAGGTATAGAAGGTGAATTTCCTGGGAGTAGTAATGGGTCAGGGGAAGATCGAGATGAAGGAAAAAAAGGTGGCAGGAGTGTTAAACTGGCCGATACCTAAGACAGTCAAAGACGTTAGAAAGTTCTTGGGACTTGCAAATTACTATAGACAATTTGTAAAGGATTTTGCAAAATTAGCTAGACCCTTGAACAATTTAACAAGAAAGAAAAGTGGAGGTGGGGAGAGGAGCAGCAGAAAGCGTTTGAGCAGTTAAAAACGGTCTTCACAAGTAGATCTCTATTAGTTGTACCCAATCTAGGTAAGGAGTTTAGAGTAGAGGCAGATGCCTCTAACTTTGCAACAGGAGGAGTATTGTCTATTAAATGTAAAGACAACAAATGGAGGCCAGTAACATACATTTCTAAATCGTTAAATGAAATAGAAAGAAACTATGAAATACACAATAAGGAAATGTTAGCTGTAATACACTACTTGGAAGCGTGGAGACACTTCCTGGAAGGAACAAGGAGTAAATTCAAAGTCTGAATGGACCATAAAAATCTGGAATATTTTATGAGCAACCAAAAACTAAATCGTCAACAAGCACGATGGGCTCTATATCTATCTAGATTTGACTTTGTATTAAAACATATCTCAGGAAGCAAAATGGGCAAGATAGATGGACTGAGTAGGAGGCCAGATTGGGAAGTAGGAGTAGAGAAGGATAATGAGGAGCAAATGTTGGTCAAGAAAGAATGGCTAGAGGTGAAGAGGGTCAGAGTGACAGAAGTAATCATAAAAGGAGTAGACCTGTTGGACAAAGTGAGGAAGTGTGAAGCAAAAGACAATAAGGTAATAAAAGCCATGGAAGAAATGAAACGAGCAGGAGTAAAAATGCTGAGAGATGAAGAGTGGTATCAGAAAGATGGGTTGATATTGAAAGAAGGGAAAGTGTATGTTCCCAAAGACAAGAAGTTAAGAGCAGAGGTGATCAGACTATACCATGATATGCCTATAGGAGGATATGGAAGACAGTAGAAGACGGCAGAGTTGGTGACGAGGAATTTCTGGTGGCCAGGGGTCACTAGGGAAGTGAAGCAATATGTAGAGGGGTATGACATCTGTTAGTGCAATAAGAATCAAACACAACCACCAGCAGGAAAATTGATGCCGAACTCGATTCCAGAGAAAGCGTAGACCCATATCAGTGTGGACTTTATTACAAAGTTGCCTTTGGCTCAAGGATACAATGCAATCCTAGTAGTAGTAGACAGATTTATGAAAATGGCACACTTTGTACCTACTACAGAGAGAATGAGTACAGAAGGACTGGCACAACTATTTAGAGATAACATTTGGAAGTTACATGGACTACCAGATAGCATTATTTCAGATAGAGGGCCACAATTTGTGGCAGGTATTATGAAGGAGTTGAATCGCATGTTAGGAATTGAGACAAAATTGTCTACAGTATTCTACCCACAGACAGATGGCCAAACAGAGAGAATGAACCAGGAGTTAGAACAATATCTCCGAATGTTTATAGATCACTAACAAGAACAATGGCCAGAATGGCTGGGTACGGCTGAATTTGCCTACAACAACAAAGTGCACACTGGTACTAAGGTATCACCATTCAAAGCGAATTAGGGACAAGATCCAAGAATGGGATTCAAGATGAGAAAGAAGGGGAAGTACGAAGGAGCAGAGAAATTTGTGGAGAAAATGAGAAGTGTACAAGAAGAGGCCAAAGCAGCACTGCAAAAGGCGCAGAAAGATATAAAGCGGTATACAGATAGAGAGAGAGGAGAAGTAGAGGAATATAAAGTGGGCAACTTGGTGCTACTCAGTACCAAAGATCTGAAGTACCAAATGATTGGAAGATGTACAGAAAAGTTTACCGAATGCTTTGTAGAACCTTATAGAGTGAAAGCAATCGTTTCTAGTAATATGATAGAATTGGAATTGCCAAGTACAGTTAAGATACACCCAGTAGTCAATGTTAGCAGGGTATGGAAGTATAAATCGCAGATAGAGGGGCAAAAGAAGAAAGTGCCACAACTGGTGGTAATCGAAGGAGAAGAAGAATAGGAGATGGAAAAGATTATGAACAAGAGAAAAGTACAAGGAAGAGACAAATACCTAGTGTGATGGAAGGGATGTACAGCAGAAGAAGATACCTGGGAGAGCAGGGAAAATCTGAAGAATGCAATAGAGTTAGTTGAAGAATTTGAGAGAGAATATCACAGAGAAAAAGAAGAAGAAGTCAGACGACAAGAGGCTGAAGAAGACAAGAAAGTGTTTAACAGAGAACTACCAGGGAGGTATATGGCTAAATTGCTCTATAAATAGAGCAATAAAAGATATGATAGGGAATATTAGAGCCATATGGAGGAAAATTGGAGACGGTGGAAGAAAAACCCGTTCTCTAGGTACAATAAGAATCCATTCTTGAAGAAAAACGAGAAGAGTACAAGGGAGGAAATATCAAAGAATGGAACAAGGAAGAGGATGAGGAAGATCGACGAAGGATCAAAGAAGACAGAAAATATTTGGAAGAACTAGGAGATGAAAATTTGAATATGGGTGACCTAAGAGACCCATATGATGAACTATAAAAAAAGTCCTCGGGATGAGAACCCTTGAGAGGGGGGTGGTGTTATAAAACAGCAGGTAAGCTAGACGATCTGCAGCAGCGGATTATTTTATTTTATTTTATTTTCATTTATTATGTGATAATTTGAAGTGCATGGGACATTATAACTCAAAAGGAGTCTGTGGGATAATTCAAGTAGACAAATACTAGTAAATACCAACTCACGTATAAGTAGCTAGATCAATTAAGTGAAGACTCTAATGAGTTCTCTTTGTCAACTCTGACTTAGAGTGTGGACTTAAGTTATCACAACTAACATTCACTACAATTCGCTCTGACACTTATCTTTTTCTTTATTAAATTAATTAATTAATGACAATACAAATCATGAACACGACGCGGGAATGTCAGGATCTAATAAAAGGGACAAGCATGGGAAAGACATGTATCAATCACACACCTATCAGACAGCCATCATGTGTGGGAAAACATATGGGCAGAAGCTGTCTGATATGGGAAGATACTCAGGACTTGACAGATGGTAGTCTATAGATATCTTGTTCTCTCTTAGAATAGATTAGTTACAGTCACATATACAAATATAAATAGCTAGTCAATTCATAGAGAGAACTCTGTCGAGTTCTCCTCATCTTTAACCTCATACCCTCTGAGGAGAATCCAGGATTGTCCCACAGGTCCTGACACTACTAGTATACCAAACATATTGACATTAGATACTACTTTACTAAAGAATGTGTCAAGATAGGAGAGATGCTGTTTGAATATATTTTCTTAATTGATAATCTTGCTAATATCTTTATAAAACCACTACCACATGATACCTTGCAAAGACTAATATTAGAACTAAAACTACTACTATCCAGGCATGACAGACCAGAGAGAGTATTGGAATGGACTGACATGCCTAATATGATATAAAGAAATAAACATAGTGAAGCTATTTATTTTATGATCTCTTCTTATATTCCAAAGACTTCATGGATATAGCAGAATGAAAAGAGGTAGCCAGACCATAATTTCTTTTATATATATATATATATTTAGATATGTTTAACTTACCCTCAGTTATATACATTGTTGTTGTAATAACAAGCTAGTTGTGGTGACCATCTTATCACACTCAATGTTAGAGATAAACAAAGAGAACTCAATGGAGTCTCTTGATGGATTATGCTACCTACTTATACACAATTTCTATTTGTCTATGTGTATGCTTAAGTAACTACCAATCTTTCCAAAAGGTTCTATCAGGTGACTTGTCATGTAACCAAGTCATGTGACCTTTATCTTATCTTATCTCTGTTTCTATTTTTAGAATCCTTCATTTAGTCCATCTGAGAATAACTCTTGTTCTTCCCATCCTTCTAGCCATATTATTTTTGATTTGGGCAGGCGATTTATGACAGTTGTGTTCATCTGAGGTAAAAAACTTAGCATTTGCATGGACTTTTACTTATATAAATTCTACAGATATTTAACATATGATATTTTAGATAGTTAGCCATATATATTGTTATGTTTATTTGAGACATTTAATATATATTATTTCAGTTATGATGACCAGTTAATACTATTAAATTTGTTTGCTTCAGAGAACATTAATATTGGTAATGTCATGTTGGTAAATAAGTTCAATATAAGGTTTTGTCTAGCTTTCTACAATTTAGTTAGCAATGAGGCCCATAACCTTTTACAGAATAAATCTCAGTGGTCAACTGTAAGTTCAACAGCTAAGATGTATGTATGCACAGACAAAGTAGATATATCCCAATTCACATCAACTGGTATGGTACTACAATTGATACAAAACAAAGGGCCTAATCAGTTACTGTGAAGATACTACTGCAGCAGTCCTTCTCAATAATTAGGATATGTTCACATATGATCTTAGTGACAAGGGCACCATGAACATTACTACAGTAGTTGGCATCTACTTCTAATTTCCTGCTTGGTGAAATCTGGAAAATTATGGTTGGAGCATCCAGTGTTGAATCTATTATTTCTGCATGACAGAAAACCCACTTTTATAGGTTGCCCTTGACCCAATGGTGAGCTGTGGTCCATGCAGCACCACCAATAGCCCAAGCCTACAATTGAGGTAGTTTAGCAATAGCATTGCATATTTCGGGCAAAGAAGATCCCATCATACTTCTGCATTTGTAGAGGTCATTGACACTTATCAAACTAGCTAGAACTACCTTGACATTAGAAGACATGCCATTAGTGACCATTTTCAGGTGTTGTGATCTAACTCGGAGGATTTCTCCACTGATGTTGTCCTCCCAGCAGCTTCCTCCTGGACAGCATTTTACTATGATTGAGATGCTCTCAGCTCTCGAAGATTAGAAGGTCTTCCTCTAGTTTATTTTGATGTGAGATGGCGAAGGGAAAACATTAAATAACAAAGTGAGGATCGGCCAGATGTGGCCAGCTTATCGATCTGCAGCAGATGGCCTTGAGAAGCAAGCTTTGGGAGACTGAGGGTGGTGACTGTGACGCTTGAATCAATAAGTGTACACAAAGATATCGAGTTGGAGGATATTTATTCTCATTACCTCCACCTCTACACCAACTTCTTTTTGCTATCTTCCGTTTTCTATACGAAAAATGTCGTTGTGGACCCCAGACCACCAAGCTCTGGAGGAAATTCTGCGTACCATCTATGACTCTACCGACATGACCGTTGCTGCCCAGCGTTCCATTACTCTCGTCAGTCATGTTTTATGCTGCTACTTGACTAGAGTTCTTATTGAGACTCCCAGAAATTGAATTCATTTACACGTATTGCAGAGTATATTGCTTACTTGGCCTATATCCTAAGTGTTATGACTCATGAAGAGGACCGCATTCGCACTATCGCTGGATACTTGTTGAAGAACAACTCTCGTCTTATCTTACAAGCCCAACCACCAGTTGTAGAATTTGTTAAGTCCGCTGTGTTGCGGGCGTTTGATGACTCGTCGATCATGATTCGCAATGCAGCGAGTCAAGATATCGTAGCCTTCCTCGGCGTACTCGAGCCCAGAAATTGGCCAGAGTGTCTACAGCAGTTGGTAAATGCGTTGGATGCCCCTGATTTGGACAGGCAAGAGGTAGGTGATTTTTGATACATAATGCTCTTGGTCCAGGGTTTCTTCCCCAACTGGCTTCCCTCTTACCTTTATTTCGGGATTTCGCCCTCGGATAATATGCAAGTTATCATGATTCCTAATTTATTTTTGTAGGCTGCATTTAATGCGCTTGAAAAGGCTTGTGAAGATTATCCGCGTAAGATGGACGTTGAAATCAGTGGTACTCGGCCGCTCGACTACATGATCCCCAAATTCCTTATGCTTTCAGACCACCCTTCAGCCAAGATGCGATCCCATGCAGTAGCATGCCTTTCATATTTTGTGCCTATCAATTGCCAGTCGCTATTCATTCATATCGACAGTTTCATCGCTTGCTTGTTCAAGCGGGCGTCTGACGATGATCCTTCTGTGCGCCGGCATGTTTGTCAGGCCCTTGTTCTCCTTCTCGCAGCCCGTCCAGAGAAACTCATGCCGGAAATGGCCAATGTTGCGGAATATATGCTTTACTCCACCAAAGACAAAAACGAGAATGTCGCATTGGAGGCTTGCGAGTTCTGGCTTACATTCGCTGAGGATGCTGACTTAACGCCATATTTGCACCCTCTTTTGGAAAAAGTTGCCCCGGTGCTTTTGGATTGTATGGTCTACGGGGAAGATGACCTCTTGTGGTTAGAAGGGGATGCAGAAGACGCCGCTGTTCCTGACAAGGATACTGATATCAAACCCCGCCATTATGGAGGCAAGGCTCATGTGTTTGAACGTGACCCTACAGAAACAAGTACTCAGCCACAAAAGCCTCGTGTTGGTGCTTATGGTGAGGTGACGATAGAATCGGACGAAGAAGAGGACTACGATGATTATGACGACGACTTCGCAGAGGAGATGTCCACTGAATGGAATTTGCGAAAATGTGCTGCTGCCGCTCTTGATGTTCTGGCTGTCAGATTCAGTGGTGATCTTTTGAATGTTCTTCTCGCACACTTAAAGGAGAAACTGTGGAGCCATGACTGGTTGCAGAGAGAGAGTGGCATTTTGGCTTTGGGTGCTATGGCTGAGGGTACGTGTAACCAGCTTGGTACCCTTTGGTTCTCAGCGATGTCATAGGTTGCATGGAGGCCATTGAGCCTCACCTCCCGACTTTGATCCCATACCTCATCAATACACTGAATGATTCCAAGGTGGTTGAAGTACTATCAGTCGTTCTAGCTTCTCTGACATGCATCGTAGCCTCTTGTGCGGTCAATCACTTGTTGGACCCTTGGTCGATATGCAAGTTGGTGTACTCAACCTCTATCAGAGGAGCATAGGCGAACCTATTTTATTCCGACGATGGAAGGCGTGAGTTAAATCCATAGTCTATGGTTAGGTGATAACTGATTGAAGTTGCCAGCTCCTTCGTATGATTTTGGACACTAACAAGCGTGTCCAGGAGGCAGGATGCAGCGCTTTTGCAACTCTTGAAGAGGATGCAGGTCCCGAGATAGTACCTTATCTGGAGCCCGTCCTGAGGAACCTTGTCTTCGCCTTCGAGAAGTATCAACACAAGAACATGTTGATCTTGTATGATGCCGTTGGCACTCTTGCTGATGCTGTTGGCCGTGCACTCGCGAACCCAGCCTACGTTGAGATCTTGATGCCACCTTTGACAAATCGATGGTCAAAGCTCAAGGATGATGACGAAGACTTAATTCCGTTGCTCGAGGTATGCACTTAAGCTCTTGTAACAAAATCCATCTCATCCGTGTTTTAGTGTCTTGCTTCAGTTTCTATTGCGATGGGTCCCTCTTTCTTTCTATATGCAGGTCCAGTATTCGAACGGTGCAATAACATCATTCATCAATCTCTGCTCCAGTATCAGGCATATCAGCAAAACCCCGAACTCGACGAGCCCGGAGGTTCATTCCTGGTAGTTGCACTCGACCTGCTTTCCGGCCTTACTCAGGGCTTGGGCATGTCATTGGAGCCCTTCATTACGAACAGCAATCCGAATATGCTCAATCTTCTGACGTTCTGCCTGAAGCACCCTCAAGCTCCTGTGAGGCAGTCAGCATATGCACTGGTCGGTGACATGGCAATGGGGTGTTTCGTGCTATTGCGCCCTCATATGCCGGGCATCATGCAGGAGTTGATTCAGCAGCTCGATCCTGAACCCAAACTTGAGTTCATAAGTGCGTCGAACAATGCTGCATGGTCAGTCGGAGAGGTCGCGCTGCGATATGGTCGGGGTAGGTTTCAGCTATCTTGGGGACTTGAACCTGGATTATTTAACATTGTCATGTAGATGAACCGGAGTTCCAACAGTGGGTTGAAGCGCTTATCAGGCGCCTCATTCCCATTCTCTTACATCCCAAAGCACCCAGGAGTTTACATGAGAACGCAGCAGTCTCAATAGGTCGCATTGGATTTATGCATCCCACTCTTGTCGCTCCTCATCTACCTGAATTTGCTCAAGCTTGGTGTCAGGCCCTTTACGAAATTCGGGATAATGATGAGAAGGACTCGGCATTTCGTGGGCTGTGCACACTTGTCCAAACAAATCCTCTCGGGATTGCCAAGGTGGGAGCATCCACTCTCATGCACTCACTCTACTTGTCATTAATTCGACACTATTCACAGAGTTTATTGTGGTTCTGCAACTCGATCGTTCGATGGAGTCAACCATCGCCAGAACTCAACAATATGTTCTCCGCGCTCCTTCAAGGATTCAAGCAACATGATGAGGCAGGATGGGCAGCGCAGGTGGCATCATTTCCCCCAGTCATACGGGAACGTTTGGCCGTTCGGTATAATGTCTAGGATCATAGGCCAATCCGAATTACCGATCTCACTTGTGTTACATCATCTCTCATCACTTGGGCTACATCCTCGAAAAATGAAGTAATTTTCCCTTTCGCTCTTTCCTCGATGCCCTTCTATAACATGGTTCAGTTCTCGATTCCCGTGTCAACTTTATTGTGCTTCTTTGTTGTTTTGTTTTGTCCCTTTGTTTTTTTGCATCAGACATGATTTTTCGTGGTAGTGAATTTTCTTCACGATGCATTCCATATTCCTCTCCATCCTTCTCTGATTCTGGATCTCATCCTTTGGTAGCTGGTAGGTAGTGTAGCCTTTATTCCCCACTGTCGTCGAGTCCTCACTCGAGCGGCGAAAAAGTCGTTTCAAGACTCGACCTCTTGCATCTTTTATCATTTTACGTAGCATTAGTTTACATAGTAGATAGCCAGTAGCATAGTTTTCTTGCTTTCAGTATATAGGAATATGTTCCTGTATCATTTAGTGTGGGCCTGGTTTATGTAATCCACATAAACCAAAAGAGAACTGAAAGATTCACTCGGCATTTGATTCTCCTGAATTGATTGTAGTATAAACCACTGGAGGCAATAATAAAGCTTTTGTTCCCAGACAAAGACTGCCGACAGAAGTATAGAAAAAATATGATATATGTCACGAGCTGGTACAGTAGGGAGAAGGATGGGTGGTGGCTGAACCTTCATCGTCCGATATCAGAATCGTTTCCCGTTGGCATAGGGCGCACCGTACCCCCTTTGCCCACCAAAACCACCCGGACCAAGCATCCCGCCAGCATCTCCGCCAAAATTACCTGAGCCGAAACCACTATAGCGTTTCCTGCGCTGGAAATATTGGTATCCATATATACCCCCACCAACGAGACCGACAAAAAGAATGAGTTTGAAGAAAAAGCCAAACCAATTCCCATATTCCTTCCCTAAAGCTGATGGAACTCTACTGAGTTGTCCACCCTTGCCACTCTGAGGATGGGTTTGAGAGAAGAGTATGGAAGACGTTGTCACAGAGATTACACTTGATGCAATTTGTCAGGGAGAGTTGAATGGGTTCCCAAAGGAGGGACGTACTCATGTGCATCGGAGACATCGCCTGTCATCGCGGTTAAGCCAATAAAAGGATTAGTAGGTAGTGTGATATTTTCGAGACGGAAACAATCCGACCATTCATCCCCTAACCATTGAATTGGATGACTCTACATGATGGATATAAAAGCTCGTACTCACAGGCCCTGTACTGTACTTTGACGTCAAGATATTCGCCTTTGATGTATGTTACTTTGAGTTTCGTAGCCATATTGGTTCGGCGGACGTTCGCCTGTCGAAGTCAATCGGAGTACCTGATGGTAGCTAGAAAGCAACCTACAGTACAGGCACCAGCGGCTTGTCCATCACCGTCATTACCAAAGTCATACGTGCTACTGCCGTCAAATAGGAAGCCAGATATTCGGGGGAAAGAGTAAGCATGTCTAGCATTGGCATATCTAAAACAAAATGAGATTGGATTTGAGCGTAGGATTCGACATACGTGTCAACAATGAGTCCAAAACCATTGAACTGATCTAAGATTTATTAAGTAGGTGGTTGACTTGGGAGGAGAACTCAACGAACTTTTGTTACCAAAAACAGGACCTGGGCTGACCCGTTCAGTTGTGAGCCAAAATGCAAACCCATCACCGAATAAGTGTGTTGAGTCTCCTGAGATCTGAAGAAAAATCAGCATAGCTCACGGGAATGTACTGTAGAACCCGAGCCTTGAATTGTGTCTCGACGATGAAATTTGGTGCTGTCAGTGGAAGGCGAGTCCACAGCCATCCCTAGTTCATTGTAAGAGGTAATTGCAACTTCAAGGAAAGAGAGAAACCATTTGTGACGGTTTGTTTCGTGTAAGTCTGACATGTTTGTTGGTGTTCTGTTATACATATCCAGAGATGATCAGTTTACACAATTGAAATCAAGAGTAAAAGAAGCGGACAATGTAAGAGTCTGCACCAAAGTCCCACCACCTAATGTACTGTCCTTAGTTTGACCTTGAAATTGAGATCGAGAAGAGCATACCTATTTTGAAGATCTTGGTCAATATAAGGAGCGTATAATGAGTGTGTTCTAAGGAATACAGCCTGAAGAACATGAAGTGAAGAAGATGAGCTTTAGACAAGCATCTTGAGTGGTATTAAAAGGCTACGGACTCTATCAATTGAGCGGTCTGCTATTCTGGAGTCGCTTGCCGCTTGTGCAACACTGAGCCAGAGTGGCCATACAAGAATATTCGAGAACGACAAGATAGTTGAAAACATCTAGATTCTAAAGCGAGCTATGTGAACGCCTCAGGTGCTTGAAAGCGTATTTTTGACACGTGATATGAACTTTTTTTGGCAGCAAAGAGCGCCGACTGGCACATTTTAAACTACTTGACTCATGGTCTCCAATCTCAACCTGGACCACGAACAAGCTCTTGTTGATGCTCTTGCCATCCTTTACAAGAAATCTCTCAACATATACAACCGCCTTCATTCCATCCAAGAGGACATTGGTTTCGTCAATTACGTCCACGAATCTTATCCTGACTTCCCCCTCCTCCGTATGCTTGATATCTTCCTGCAGGGCTTTTGATGTTCTCAACTCATGTAGCCAACCTGCGTTGCGGCTCTTGGTATACCAACCCAGTCATCGTCAGTCTCCGACCAGATTTCTGAGAACAAAATCTTTTGTTCATGAACGAAAAAATTTAAGGCAAATGAAACACCTGCTTATTTTAAGTCTACCGACGGTCATACGGGAAATTGGAGTTTCAACCTGAGGAGGGCAAATCTACACCTTCTACCCCTTATATCTCGGGAATCTGGGTTCGATTTAGATCACTCGGCTAAATAATGTGAGACTAACTACAACGCAGAATCATTCTCGTTGATTCTACACGGGCTGGAAAACGTATCCCAGATGCATTGTCTAAGACAGTACCAATCTGGTGCACAGTTGTCAACCGTGCAATTTCCATGAGGCGAAAACAATACGATGGGAAACCTGCTTCAGCCGAGTGGGATATACAACTTTATACGCCTCCTGGAGTTATTAGTGCTCAAGAGCACCATCATATTGCAGAGAAGCTCGACGGTTGGGCAAATATGTTGGCCGTAAGTTCAAAAATTCTACTAGACATAGCATGATCAGAATCTTTTTAGGATTCCTCGTTTGAGATCCCATTAGATCTTGCTGCACCGCTTCGACCTTTCTGGATCACGCCCTCAACAACGACGCTTCCTGTGCTCAATGCCAATCCTTCATTTCTCCCTATCATCTGTGTGTGTGCCTCCAAGCAAACTGGAGGCGATGCAGGTAGACATGTAGGTGGCTTCTCCTACATTCAAGGCTCGGGGGATGATCACGAGCTCTGGAGCATGGTATATCTATTTAATGGATTCAAATACACATATGAAACTCATGAGCTTTTTAAAAGGGCTTAACTCCACGTATATTCTGGAGGTACCGTGCCGAGTTAATCGCATCTCCTCGGGCCAAATTGGAAGAGCTGATCAAAAACATCCTCTCTTCATCACAAACGGAGTGCTCAACCTCATCAATCACTGCAAATTTATCTGAATTCGTACTTTCACCCACACCCATTCACAGGGTTAATGGAAAAATTCAGCTCGCTTCATTCTCTCCCCCTGATCTGAATACCCTGTTGTCATCATTACAGTCGGAGATAATAGCTGGTATAGCCTATATTGTCCTGGATTTGTCTCGTCCGTCGACGTGCTCCGACAGTTGCATCATGGATCCTACTCAAAATATATTGCACATTTTCTCTCCATCCAGAAGCAAGGCTAAACCCGATGCTTATTTCCTGCAACACGTCCTACCAATGGCTATTCCCTTCATCAAAGCCAGTCTATTTAGGGAATCCCCCAAAACCATTTATATTTTGGAAGGGTGCGGGAATCACTCTGAAATACTTTTGGACATGAGCGTAGGTCTGGCTGTCGTCGCTATTCAACTCTTCTTCGATAAAATGGGAACATTGATACAGACAGACAAGACTCAAGGTCAGATCTCAGCTTAAAGATATAGCATATGTTCAGATGTTGTTTTGTTTTATAGCTAATAAACAAACCATCCGCACGCGCTTAGAATGGATCATTGAGAGTGTACCTCGAGCGAATCCATCTCGTGCAACACTTAAACGTGTTAATGAATTCTTACTCACGCCTTCATTGTACCTTCACCCTCAAGACCGGTAGGCATTTTCGACCATTCTTGATAGGTCTTTTGCTAGTGATTGCTGAGCTCTCGTATTATCTGAAGTGTGACCTAGTATGTAGATGTTGTACTTTCATCAATTTACATTCTTTACCCCGAGAATACACCAAGGTCATGTATTCTACTCTCCAATATTAATCATTGTATTGTAGTCCTATTAAATGTCTTAACCGCACGTTAGTTGTGAATACCATCCATTGCCTTACAAGGTCAAAAAAGTAATCAGTAAAGGACAAAATAAGATATGCTATCTTGCTATTAGACGTATGCACAAAGGCACTAACCTTGATCAAAATTTGTAGATCAGGCACGGCAACCGGATTGGCAACCGAATCTGAAGGATCCTCCTGAGAACAGTTGAGTTGACGAAAGTGAATCATATTTTATGCATATCACTGATATTGATCCAAGTAGACATACTGGTGGCAATTACACTCAATAAAAACCCGACAATTTCTGAGCTTTCCGCCCCATATTTTCATACAATATATGAGGAAAACAAAAGCTTGTACCCAACCTTGAAGAGGTAACATCACATAGAACGAAATCCGACAGTTCAATGTCCCATGAACCTCAGCATTTGCTCGACGACGCAGGAATAATCTAGTTCATTCGCGAGGCAACAATCTCTGTTTGAGTATTCAGAACTATTCCTGAATCTGATTCAAGCTTTCCGCGGTCGAAAATCTCCCTGAACAATCGGTATTGAGCCAATGCAAAAAGAGGACTAGGCAAGAAAAAATCAGCGATGTGACACATAGAGAGAGAAGTATGCACATAAGTCCAAGTGAAAACCCCAAAATTACTTGCGTACTTATTAGTGGTTGATAGCCCTTTGTCATAACATCCTATGACGATATGTGATGGAGTGATGAAGAAAAACTTTTGACTCACCACATATCGGTTCTTGTCAAAAAGAAAGATCAAATCCCTGCTCGTCCCATTTTGCCTGGTCAATCCCCAGGGCAACAAGGAACAAGCAAAAAGCTTGATATATTTAGCCAGTTTGAGGGAAGGAAGATGGTTTTGCTCCCTCATCTATTAATCTGATATTTAAGAGACCGATCCCAGTACCCCAAGTATTGTGATCATCACCCAGCCTAATATAACCAGGACCATAGCCGTTATCACCAACTGGAAACAACAGGCCAGACCTAAATAACATCAGACGGATACCCAGACTCAGACTGCCTGATATTCCGAGCGAGACCATCCCTGTCCACTTGCCAATTTCAGAAAACCCGAAAGTGAATCCGACAGCGAACATTGCAAGGCAGAGCAATGTAAGCAATAGATCTGACATTCCCTCTGACTTCATGGTGTTGACGAACGACGCCCATACTACATTTTGATTGTCAGTGGCTTACCTGGCAAAATAACAAGACCGACACCTACCCCTGACGTCAAATGCAATCCTCTCAAACCGGCAAAAGACGATGGAACACCAACGACGAGAACAAAGGCTATTCAAATAACCGCTGGAGCGTTGAAGCCCTGGCCGCTGCCGTCGGTTGAGAGCCCTTGGGGCACGGATTGCAAAGTATTCGGGTTGTTAAGCTTCCCGGAAAGTCTATCGCTTCTAAGTATATAGCGGTCTCGGAAGAAGATGGGTCATGTTCGTAGAGGGACGAGAAGATATTTTCGGAAAAGGAGCGGCCAGGACTGGAGTAGACATAAGAAGCAGAATGGTGAGAGGTCAAAGCCCACATTAATGGTGCGGCAGAAGTAAAGCTGAAATCCAAGAATTGCGAGAGGCCAAAGTTACGGACGACAAAAAACGATAAATGAAGGATAGAGTCAAACGAATGTCTGATGTGGTGAATACCTCGCCAAGGGTATGGAGAATACAGGGCGCTTGGCTAGATATTACATTGAGGGATTCCTTGTTGCGGTAACGACAACAATCAGAACCACAAGTAACCGCCGACCCCAACAAAGTAACGACCACGTAGAGGGTAGGAACGAATGTCATCGCGATCTATAATGTATTTCAAAATAGAATTGATAGGTGAACATGGGGTATCTCTTACTCAAAAGTCATGATGACGAGTTGGGTTTTTTCAAAACAGAGTAGAGCTCCGGCTGGACGAGTAAGAGTAACACCTGGGACTACCGGGGGATGACACAAAGCTGCCAACAAAGAAGGAAGTCAGCCATCATCAAACACGTCTCATTCGAGAACAAATGCTCAGCGCTGCACTGGGCAGACTCATAATAATAAGATCTCATTCTCCACAAAGACGCCCTTCAACACTGCTGCAGCACAATCAATCCAATATGAGAGTGAACCTGATTATATGCACGAAACCACACTTGTGGGCATGGGCCTTGAGCCCAAATGCTTTGATCATGCACATAGCAATGCACCGCTCGCTTCGAAGGAGTAAACCACGTCTGGAGACCACCCAGGACAGTGTGGGAATACCAAAAAAAAAGTGCACTGTCTAGGCTCAGCTTGAAGCGGCCTCGGTTGTAGCAGCCCGAGTTGGATATACGACTCTGCCTTTGCTGCGAGATCAGGAGACTTTTGACCATGGCAGCCTATATAGTTCAATGAGTCGGAAATGTAAGTCTAGCCTTACAATGAACCAGCTTGTGCTTGGAATGGTCCATCGGGTATACAGACTCGTCATCGGTTCACTGCACTGTTGGAAGAATAGCCAGAGCAGGTTCAGGGGCTCCCTCGCGGGCCAGTGGAATCGACCCTTTTACTAGAACATCTTTGCATTCACCATAACAGAGGAAGCAAACGCTCACCATTTTATAGTAAAATCAAGGTGCTCCTGCGACTTGTAGTAGGACATATAGGCGTGGAAATGTTTATATAAGCTAAAATATCACGTCGTCGTGCAGCGTCAAAAACAGCTGTATTTCCTCGCGCTCGTAATAGTCAAGTTTCTGTTCGCACTGCAGCTATGAATATTTTCCGGTTTCTTGGTGAGCTAGACGTTGTTATAATTATGGTGCTGCTCTGATACCACCAGTCAAGGTGATTTGTCACATTTGGCTTCAATATTCATATTGTTGCATAAGATTCAAACGACCCGCTCTTGTCGTGGTGAGCCTGTACTCTGCTATACCTTGGCTTATTTCCTGATCAATATGTCTGAATTCCAGGCATTTCATTCAAGACACAGGCTATCTATGTACTCGTTTTCGCAACACGATACCTAGACCTCTTTTACCACTACGTCTCCCTGTATAACTCGGTCATGAAGTTGTTTTTCATTGCGAGCACCTGCTATGTCCTGTACCTTATGAAGTTTCAATACCGGTTAGCCTCCCCGCCTCTTCTTCTCCCTAAATGTTGCTAATTTAGTTTACTTCCAAAGTCCGACGAATGATCCAGCCATTGATACCTTCAAGATCGAATACCTCGTCGGCCCGTGTTTTATACTTTCCCTCATTTTCAACTACAAGTTTTCCTTTACTGAAATCCTGTGGTCGTTTTCTATTTTCCTCGAATCCGTTGCTATTCTACCTCAACTCTTCATGCTTCAACGGACAGGGGAGGCAGAGACAATTACGACGCATTACTTGGCCGCGCTTGGAGTCTATAGGGCCCTTTACATTCCCAATTGGATCTATCGGTACGCAGGTATCGCCTTTCATAGAGTACCACGATTCTGATTCATCTTCGTGTGTCACTTCAGTTATTTCTCAGAGGGAACCATTGACCCTATTGCCGTTACCGCCGGTCTCGTCCAGACAGGATTATACGTCGACTTCTTTTATGTATACTTTACAAAGTACGTTTCTCTCTTTGTCAATTACTGTCATCATGATTCATTCTATCAGAGTATTGCAAGGGCAAAAGTTCGAGTTGCCTGCATGAGACATTTATTGGTGTATACTTGTATTTCTGGTCCTAGAGAAATATCATTTCAAAGTGTCAAACACAAGTTTGTTCTGTGAGTTGGAACTAGGACATGGTCAACAGCACAAACAACATGTGATAGATTGATAGTCCTGGTACAAACATGTACACATATTTCTCTCACACATTGTTCTCCACTCTAACCTCAAAACCTGATTGGGTGAGTATCCCAGCCAGTTTTCCATACTACTAATGCTTGTTCCAGTTCTTCTCATCCTCTCAAAAGGTGACTATTTCAATACTACATGCATAGTATTAAAATGGTATTGGAATATCCATTTCAATATCAGTTTCAATACTATACATGTAGTATTCAAATATTGACCTTCTGGCAGATCAGCAGAACAGAACACAATATCAAGTGGTGAGAGGACATTCACTCTTTGAGGAACACATTCTCGAGCGTCAACAGGATCAGTCTCGACAACGTTAGCTCAACTCAGTTCCATCTCTGCAGGGCACAAATGACCATCCTAACTTCAGTACCTATATACCCCTCCCCCTCTTTTTTTTTAAAAAAAAAATCTCTCTCTCTCTCTCTCAATCCGCCCCACGTGTGGATATCGAAATTCAATTCGTTTTTTTTTTTGCTCAGGATTAAACATTAAATAGACCGATTTTCTTAGTCAACGTGTTTTTTAAATAAAACTAAAACTAGATATCAAATAAACCATGGCATTCTCCACTCTCCTCTCTCTCTGGAGTTGGTCCATCCTCCCCAATCTACTAACCCACCACCTCCTCACCTTTCTCTACCAAACACTCAACATCACCCCTACACCCCACAAATCCACACCCACCTACCAACGCCACTACACTCTCCTCTTTTCATTTCTCATTTCAACGTGGCTAGTTTACGATCTCGTTCGGTTCTTCACAAAACAAGGCCAAGGCGAAGGAGGGTATGGGTATGGGAGTTTTTATGAGATGTTGGGTGTGGGTGTGGATGTGGATGAGAACGGGTTGAAAACAGGGTTCAGGCAGGTCGTTAAAAAAATTCATCCAGATCGAAACAACAACGTACAAGAGGAGGCATTTGTAAGGATCCGACAAGTCTACGAAACACTTCGAGATTCCAACCTAAGATTCGCCTACGATCGGTTCGTCCTCTCTCTTACTCAATTCCATTCCATTTCTCTCACAAATTTGAAACAGGTTCGGACCGAGTGTACTATCCTGGACATCATGTCACACTCGTCGTGATTTCATGATTCACGGGATTTTACAAGCGGGGGGGTATCATATCGTATCAGGCGGTACACTCTTGATCTGGTCTCTACTCCACAAATCAACCTTTTTATCTTTCGTACGTACCCCCCACCCCTTCTCAAACCTCAAACCTCACACCCAAACTCAAGTGGCGTTGGATCCTATTTTGCCTATTTCTTTTCACAGAATTCACCCTCCTCTTCTCCACCACAACCACCACCTCTTCGTTTTGGATCGTCAATCTTCTGACTAGGATTTCACCCCCCAACCGAGTAATATACCACCACATCCTCTTCCTCCGCCATCTTTTCCCCATCCTCAACATCATCCTCAGTCGTCTCCTTCCTCTCTTTTTCCCTCCCTCACCAGAACTAGATCAAAGGGTTGAAAAAGCATGGATGGAAAAAACAAGAACACTGGTCAATCTGGCTGATCGTCAAGGCATGTTTCCTCTTTATTGATTTCTCTTTTTTTTTTTATAACAACGGACAGCATCCATCACACTGCACACAAATCTTCACACTGTGACGACAACGACGCATCCACGCATCATCTCACCCCTCCCATCTCCCACTCTCGAATCCTTCTACCAATCCCGTTCCAACAACCTCCTCAATCTCATCATCGAACACCATCTCAAACTCAAAACAACCGATTCTTCGTTGGGTCCATTACGTACCATCTGGGAGGAACACGAGAAGAAGAAAGAAAAACGCAATGTCAATGTCCCGTCAACGTAACACCGCTCATCGACGTGTACACAACCACTTTGACGTGTTCTTCTCCCATCAAACTGCGCATCGACACAACAATGTCATACGTCCCCTTTTTCAGCATCACGACCGGCGTCACGACGCCACTGCTGTCCTCTTTACCTTCCAAACTGACCTTGTCGTTCTTTTCATTATACAAACCCACTCCGAGCCCGATTCCCATTTGCGCTCTTGTTTCCATTTCCACGCGAATTCTATACAGATAACGTAGTTTGAATAAACGAGAATTTAAAACATACTTTACTTGACCAGAACAGGGCAGAACGAGCTGGTATCGCCTTGTTTTCCCCCTGACGACGTTCATGTACATGCCTGCTCCTTCCTGTAAGATACGCTTGAGCTCGAACGGGATCCGACTTGAAACATGGATGGTAAACGGTCCAGAGTATTTGGGTTCGAAAGCCGAGACCACGACGGTGTAATCACCCGCTTTTGAGGGTCGTAGTGAGTGACCAAGAGAGAGAAAAAGAAGGCGTACGCAAGAGATCCTTGACGACTTGTGCGAGACCAAAAGTATAAGCGCCCGAAGAGGTAGCGACGTCGCGTTCTACAATTCTAATAACTTAGTAGGAACGCAAAGAGGTGGAAAGGCGAGCTACTCGTGTTTGCGATCGCCACGAGACCAGAGGACGACGATATTGACAGGGACGTCCTTGGGTGCCGTGAGGACGAGTTTGATGTTGGAGCTGATGGAAGCGGGGGGGATATGCAGATGGTATTGAGGGTTGAGTCTAAAGGAAGGATAGGAGGCATTGCCGCCCGAGTTTTTGAGGGTGAAGGATCCGTGTAGTTTGCAGACGTGGGGAAAAGCAAGGGGCGGTTGCCAAGTTGCGGTGAGATGGTTTTGGGAGTAGACGGAAAGGGTGAAATTCTGGGAGAGGAATTGACCTTGGTAGGAAGCGGAGATGGCGAGGATGCCTGAGCGAAAGGAGGAGGGAAGACGGGTTTGGAGGAGAGCGTGGACGCTGTTGGTGTAGGAGGCGGTGTGGGCGAGTTGATGGAGGAGATGGAGAGGGGGGAGTGCGGGGTTCTCGAATTGGGCACGGAGAGAGATAAAGTCGTTTGTGGGCTGTGGGGAGACGAGGTGACGGGTGAGAAGGATCCAGATTTCTTGGGGTTGCTGGTGTTTGTTTTGGAGGTTGAGGCGAAGATGGTGGGTGGTGTCGGGTGGATCTGTGGAATGGCGTTTCCAGGTGCTAGGGGGATATGAGAGAGGAAGAGGAGATGGAAGGAAAGCTTACCCGTGGAAATCGAGACGATGAGACCATGTGGAAGGATCCCAGCTGAGATAAAGGCCTTCAAAAAGATAGAGGACGTCTGACCAGGGGATGCTGAGGGACTGAGAGGTGGAATCGATGATGGTGAGGAGGCGGTCGTTGTCGTCCTGGGTGATGTCTGAAAGAGATGAGGAAGAGCATAGGAGGGAGGGAGAGAAGGACCTATGACGGGGTAGCTGTGGGCGGTGAGGAGAAGAGTTGAGCGCCAGTGGAGATGGGGACGTGTGCCGGTGCCGAGGGTGACGAGACAGTGGCCTGGTGGGGCGATGAGAAGGAAGGATGAGAAAGGGAAGACGGACCTGCGGAAAAGGCAGAAAAGAGACGAAGCCAGGTGGACTCTGACTGGAAGGCGGGGGAGGTGAGATCGAGTTGCTCAGGGATCCAGCCTATGATGGTGCTTGGAGAGGATGAGGAAAATAAAAAGGGAAAAAGAGACGCACTGGAGGTCGATGCTCGAGTTTCTGGAGAGAGCGAGGTGAGGGGTGGCGAGAGGTGGAGGCAGGAACGCACGATCCAGGAAAGTCATAGCCACCCATGAGCTTCATGTACTGGAGAGAGGGTGAGCGGGTGGAGGCGAGAGAGGAGACAGCGCACAGTCTTTTCAATAAAGCAGGGCCAGTAGACGGGTGGGTGGGCGCGGACGGAGATGGCCATGAGCGAGGCGTCTGCGGGATTGAAGGGGAGGGTGTTGTCGACGACGACGGGAGTCCACGCGCCGTTGACAAAGTAGGTGGCGCGGCAGAGATTGCCGTCGATGCGGAGGGCGCTGGAGGCAAGGGCAGAGTGGAAGGTGGCGGCATGTTGGAGGCAGACGACGAGGGACGCGCAGAGCGAGCAGTCTGCCACGAGATGCTGGGCGATGGCGTTGGGGGACAGACGGGGCGGGGGCGACGGGTCGAGGGGCACTGGGCGCCAGACGGCGGCGAGGGAGCGATGAAGCTGGGAGAGGGGAGGCTGGGAGGGATTCATGAGTGATGAGTGATGGCGATGAGTGATGCTGATCAGTGATGTCGGTGATGGCCATGTTGATCAGTGATGTCGGTGATAACCATGTTGATCAGTGATGCCGATACCGGTGATTGCCATGATGCTGATGCCGGTGATGATGCCGATGCTGATGATGGTCTCATCATGGCCTTTCACTACGAGGAAAGCGACACTGAAAGCACCGACGAGGATGTGTTTGCATTTGTGCCCCCAGACACCCCCCCGCATCCAGAGCCTGCATATCTCCCGCACCGGCACAACTCGTCCCCCTACCACCCGCTGGACGATGAGGACCGTGCGTCCTCCATAAAGTGCGTCTCTCTCCCTCTCTGCCCCCCTGTCCCACTCCTCCCAATCCCACAGAATGGAACTCGACCTCAACGCCATCGACGACGAGGACAGCCCTTTCCCCGAGGTCCGTGCGTCCGTCTCCAACATCGACGACCCCGACATGCCCGCCCTCACCCTGCGCATGTGGTTCGTCGGCCTCCTCCTCTGCATGCTCTCCAGCGCCCTCAACGTCTTCTTCAACTTCCGCTCCCCCGCCCCCGCCGTCGTCCCCCTCGCCCTCCTCCTCATCTCCTACCCCCTCGGCAAGTTTCTCGCCTTTGCCCTCCCCATCCGCACCTTCCGTCTCCCCCTCCCCTATCTCCCACCTGTCCTCATCCACCCCGCCCTTCCCCTCCTCCTCCTCCGCTTCCTCCGCCCCCTCTCCTTCCCCCGCGCCATCTCCTTCTCCCTCAACCCCGGCCCCTGGAACATCAAGGAACATGTCCTCGTCTTCATCATGGCAAACGTCGCCGTCTCCCCTCCCTATGCCCTCAACGCCGTCGTCGTATCAGAAATCTTCTACAACGTCCACCTCGGCTTCTGGTTCTCAACCGTCCTCGTCCTCGCAACCCAGCTCACAGGCTTCGGTCTCGCCGGCCTCTGCAGGCGCTTCCTCGTCTGGCCTGCCAGCATGGTCTGGCCCCAGAACCTCGTCGCCTGCACCCTCCTCAACACCCTCCATGCAGAGGACGAGGACGACGCTTTCAACATCCCCCTCAACACCGATCGCCCTCCCCCAAAGGGCATCACAAGGTACCGCTTCTTCATCATCCTCATGCTCGCCTCCTTCTTTTTCTTCTTCCTCCCCGGCTATCTCTTCGAGGCCCTCTCCATCTTTTCCTTCATCTGCTGGGCTGCCCCTGACAACATCCCCCTCAATCAGCTCTTTGGCGTCCACTCCGGCCTTGGCATGAGCTTTCTCACCTTTGACTGGACCCAGATCAGCTGGATCGGCAGTCCCCTCATGGTGCCCTGGTGGGCCCAGCTCCACATCTTTGCCAGCTTTGTCCTCTTTTACTGGATCGTCACCCCCGCTCTCTACTACGCCAACGTCTGGCAGCTTGCTTACTTTCCCATCTCCGCCAACGAACCTTTTGACAAATTCGGCGACACCTACAACATCACCCGTGTCCTCCGTCCAGACGACACCTTTGATCTCGATGCCTACAACGATTACTCTCCCCTCTACCTCCCCGCCACCTACGCCATGACCTATCTCCTCGCCTTTGCCCTCAGCACCTGCGTTATCGTCCACACCCTCCTCTACCACGGTCGCACCCTCCTCAACGGCCTCAAGAAAATCAGAGTCGAGACAGATGACATCCATGCTAAACTCATGAGAAACTATCCAGAGGTCCCCGACTGGTGGTATTTCACCGCCTTTTGCCTCTTTTTTGGTTTGGCCATCATCGCCGTCGAGGTCTGGAACACCCAAGTCCCCGTCTGGGCTCTCGTCCTCGCCGTCATCCTCCCCATTATCTACATCCTCCCCTCCGGCTTTATCTACGCCATGACCGGTCAAGGCATCACCCTCAATATCCTCGCCCAAATCATCCCCGGCACCCTCCTGGCTGGCAACCCTCTCGCCAACATGGTCTTCAAAGCCTATTCCGTCCAAACGTTGACAGAAGCCACCTCTTTTGTCCAGGATCTCAAGCTCGGTCACTACATCAAGGTTCCCCCCAGAGCTACCTTTGTCGTTCAGATGGTCGCCACCACCCTCGCCGCCTTTGTCCAGGTCGGCGTCAAGACCTGGATCTTCAAGAGCATCCAGGACATCTGTGATCCCAATCAAGCAAGTCAGTTGACGTGTCCACACAATCAAGTCTTCTTTACTGCTTCCGCTGTCTGGTCAGTCTTGTCATCTTGTTTCCTTCCTCGCTTCTCATGTTTCTTCCAACAGGGGTCTCATTGGACCTTCAAGACAATTTGGCTCAGGTTCCATCTATCATCCTCAACTCTACGCCATCATCGTCGGTGCTTTTCTGCCACTGCCGTTTTGGCTTTTGCAGAAAAAGTACCCTCATTCGTGGATTAAATGGGTGTCGACGCCTGTGATTCTCAATGGAGTGGCGAGTATCCCGCCTGCGACTGGGATTAATTATAGTAGTTGGTTTGCTGTCGGGTTTGTGTTTCAGTATTGGATTCGGAAAAAGAACTTTGCGTGGTGGAGCAAGTTTAATTATGTGGCGAGTTCGGCGTTGGATAGTGGTGCGTTGTTACGTTTTACGTGTGTGATCTTGATATGGACTGGACGTCTTTGCTAGGTACCGTCCTGTCGTTGATTTTTATATTTTTGACGTTGCAAGCGCCGAGGGGGGGAATCAATTTGAGATGGTGGGGGAATACGGTTCATATGAAGAGTATGATTTGATGATTGACTTTTTTATTTTTTGTCGTTATTGATTTGCGTTTTTTTTTTAGCGGCGGATTGGAATCGGACGCCTTGGAAATCGATACCGGAGGGTGGGATACCTAGTTGATTTGATGTTGATTTGATCTATATACGTATGTACCTACTTTCTTTTTGGTTGCGAAATTGGGGGGTCTTTTTTGTGTGTCTTTTTTTTGTGTGTTGTGTATATATATCATATCTTGGTGATTCCCTCTATTTTTTTTGGAAGAAGGATTCGTTTTTTTTGTGTTATCTAGATTGTTTATTTCTTTACATGCATCTAGTTTCTTTCCTGTTGATAACCACACTTTCCCCCTTTCCTTCATTGTGCCTCCCTTTTTTTCATGTTGATGGGTAGATTATGTTTGCTTTTATTCGAGGTTCTTGTTGCGATTCCTAAAACGCACTACATTTCTGTCAAATTTTTTTTTGAAATATAATACCAACACCCTTGTTACAAAAACATCAATGATACTCTCTCTTTGAGATCTGGAAAAGCCGCTTCATCACATCTTTGGCGTCGTCTCGAATACCGTCGTGATAGAGTTGATTTGTGATGTATTGTTCGGTGCCTTTGATCTTGGACGCTGTCATTTGAGCAAGGCCAAATTCGACATACCTAAGCAAAAACGGGGAAGCAAATCCCATTTTTTTTTAAAAAAAAACGAACATGTCATCAAAATATCTGGAAAAAAAAAAACTCGTACACAATTCCCCTCCCCTCCCAAAAAAAAAAGGGTGAGACTCACGTCACAGCCGATACTCTAACTTGATTCCGCGCCAATTTTTCAAGGTCATAAAGAGGTTTCCATACTTGCCGCGCCAACAAATCCGCTGCTTTCTTCCAGGGACGTAAATTCACGTAATCATTGAACATTTCGGAAAAAATCTATCACCGTGTCAGCGCTACACACCAATAAGGGGGAAAAAAAAACATTTACCATCTCTCCAGTGAAAAATAGAGGTTCTTCGTCCCCCAAATCCTTGACGAGCGACCACGCAAATGGTGCATGGTGTGATATCATCCTCTCAGCAGACCAACGCGATGCACGCCTTGATCAAAAGAAACAAAAAAACCTCATTGTTAGTAAAAAGACTGGTTTAGCGAATGCTGTATAGTACCCCTGACAATAGATCGCCTCGTGGAGAATGGCATACAATGGATTCCCGTCATAGCCTTGTGCTTGTTGAATTAATTGCAATGTCTTGTATCCCATTTTTCCTATAGTTTCGAGCTCCTTGGATGCCCGGAACACCAGTTCTGCCATTCCATTTTTTTTTGGAAACAAAAAAAAAACTTGAGCGTTCCACCGATCCCTTTTTTTCAGACCCTCCCACTCACGATGTACCCTATCAATTCCACCTAAAAAGGTACTGCGTGGGCATGGAGCCGCACGAAAATAAAAAAAAGTACGAGTGCACTGACCGCTCATACCGAAATCGATCCCGAGATGTTGCCATCTGCCTGGAGTGAGGTGCCCGCCGTTTGGAAGGATGACATGATGATGCTCGAGGTAAGCGACAATATCACGGACCTGATAATTTTTCTGATAAGCGACCTCCTCGTTTCTTATATATAAAAACATCATCGCACCCGCTTCACGTCTTTAGGATACTTTGCATAATAGATTTCATTCCGTTTGACAACGTGTGCTGGAAGGGAGGAGATATATCTTGCTTCCATCAAATACAGATCAAATCAGCCCACTCACGTATGATAGCAGTATAGACTGCATCCGGATCATCAACAAGAGGCGCCAAACCCCCAGTTATAAACACCTCCTTGATACCTTGACTAAAAAACGAAAGATAAGTGATGATGCAAAAACCACCAAAACTTTGACCGAGAAGCGTCCACTTTTGGTCTTCAGGTCTCTCCTTGTGCCCTAGAACGACTTGTCGTATAGCTTCACAATCCCTAACTGAATGAAAAATTTCAGCTTCTTGATGGACTAGAAACAGAAGAAAAAAAAGAGTTCACCTATATTGTCCTGTCGGAAATGTTTCAGATAGGCCGCAATTTCCTCGTCTGTCTTGACGTGTGCCGGGAGCGTATCAGGTGTAAGGGGCGTACTAAGGCCCGTACCTCGTTGATCGAGCCAAAAAATCTATTTTATCAAAAAAAAAAAACTTGAGAAACTTTGTCGCCTCCCCCCCTTGAATTGGAATTATTAATTTACTTGATAGCCCTCTTGATAAATCTTCCTCATGGGTCAATCGACTTTTTTTCGTGCTGAAAAAAACAAACAAACAAACAAACCTCCGCAGCGTAGCCAGAATTTCTCTGTAATGTAACCTCCTGGCCAGGGCCCCCTATGTAATCACGTCTATCAACCTACATATTTTTGGACAAGAGGAGAGTATGTGTATGCCTTGCAGATACAACACTGCGTAGTTGACCTCAATCTTAAATCTGCGATAGTGAACAGTGTACACGCACTGATTGGAAGCTTCTCTTGTTCCTCGATTGTCTTTGCCCTGTTAATTGGAATTGTTTGCCTCGTGAAGACCGTGATCTTCTCTCCCGACAAATCAGAGTAATCAAGTGGGACTCTGAAAAACCGCTCAATCACCCTCAATCCCTCTGTGAGTAAACCAAGTGTACTACCATTCAGAGGCGTCGTCATCACTCTCCTAGGGTATAAATTAATCACCTTTGATTGTGTACGTTTCTTGGCTGCCTGGATCAAGTTCAGTCGCCATCCTCTCTAGGTGTTAAGGGATGCGTGTTTGCAGTAGCGAAGCTGTCGTAAACCTCTCCTGAATTGAACAATAGTCTCAGGACTTGCACACAGAGCGGATATGTGATCTGGCTTCGATCAGTCACTCTAAAGTCATACAAACATACTACAATAGAGATACTGATTATCAGTAATTTAATAACCCGATAGCAGAAAGCATCTAAAATACAATCAAACCTGGTATCATCGCCCTCCTTGTATAAGTCTAGCTCCTGTAATCTCGTCTTCACTCATGTCTCGTTCGAGGTCATCAAGGGTCTGAATAGGAGCAGGGGTCAAGTCCAACGGATCATCACCACACCCGCAATCGTACTCGGTCGACAGATTTGCACAATCGAATTCAGCCTTCTTGAGGCGCTTATTGATCTCATTGTGCACTCTACATAGCCTTGTGTAAACTTAGTGAACGGGAAAAAATTGGGATATGATAGATGTCGATACCATAATGAAGCAGCCCGGCGAGAAGAAGTCTATGAGACGTGTCGGTCATTTTTTGAGAGTACGATAGAACATCGAGTCACTTACTTGAGGAGGGAATTGTTTCAATAGCTCTTGGAACTCCTCTGCACACTCTCCGCATGGGTATAAGCGCGATGTCAGGCGGAAATAACTATCCAGTGCCTCGCGTTCGTCTCTGGTAGGATGCTGGAGCAGAAGATTTATTGCATGTCCGATAACCACAATATAGATCATTACCTCAGGAAAGCGTAGAGTCACTGTATGTCTGATGAAGAACATTGGGTTTAGTATGAGCATATAAAGAATGACACACAAGAATTTCCACGTAGCCCGCCCTAGCGCTGCTCTATGAACCTGTCAATCCAAAAGTCTGATTGGAACAGGGAAGGAACAATACTTGGCCGTTTCATTTCCCAGCTTGGTCATGATTACCCCACCTTCCACTCCAAGTACTGGTTTCGGTATAGCGTCGTTCTCTGATAGATGCAAAGACTTCAAGGTTTTCTCGACACCTCCTTCGCCAAAGAGTTGGCCCGTCCACGGATCAATGTACGCTCGGGACGGTGGATGTAACATGGCCAGCATTGCCAATAAAAACTGAAACAAAAGTCAACAATGTGAATGCGCCAAGTTACTCGAAAGCCTACAATGGCAAGAACAATGATAAATAGTGATTTAGCAAAGCGGGAAATCATACTGGCTCAAGTTCAGGCTCAGACATCTAGGACATAACATCACTATTTGGCTATGCTTGGCTTGAACCACTACCTATAAATTCTAGAATTGTATGCTTAATTTGAGTCATAACTTGATTTTTTATTGTACCTGTCAAACAATTCCACTAGATACATTAGAATTTTATTTACCTCAGTCTATATAGAACTGAGGAAACTCAAGGGACAAAAACTTGCCTGCTTACAAAGCAACAAATCATTAAGAAAACCTCAGTGATGATCAGATAATAGTAAAACCACCTCATATGCACAACACCCAAAATAGCCTTCAACAATTGACTTGAAACAGGTCAGAATCCAGTAGTCACAAGGGCAAACTGAAGTGAAAAACAGAGTCGCAAGTTGGTTTGGCTTGGAATACTCTATTCCGTTGCAAACCAATGAATACAAAATGTTAAACTATCAACTTTATATAAGTTTTAGTATCCTCTAAAGTAGCAATGAACAGTTTTAAATACTGGACTCTGACCTATTTTAGATATCAGCTGTTTAGGTTCAACACTTTTTTACCAAGTGCCTGCCTGCATTTCAGAAAACAAATGGGTCATAGTTCGTAGTGGCTCAAGCCAAGCATAGCCAAATAGTGTTATGTCTCTGAGCTTTCAAAAAGATATCGTGGGAATCTTGATTACATATCCGCCCTCGACGATGGTTCGTCGAGGTTCTCCATCGACTCGTCATGGTAAGTTTTCTCGCTTGCATTGGCATTTCTGAATATATCAACACTCTACTACTAGCTACCGCTATCCCTTCTAAATGCTGCCCAGAACAAGCCCATGGTTAGAATATAATCTTCGACAGCGCCCACTCTTCCAACTTAAGCTATGACTTTCCAGTTAGTTGAACTCAAGAACGGCGAAACGTTTAACGGACATCTGGTCAACTGTGACAATTACATGAATATCACATTGCGAGAAGTGTATCAAACAAACTCTGATGGAGACAAATTCTGGAAATTGAAAGAATGCTACATTCGAGGTAGTACGGTATGTCATTTTGTCATTTTTGTGGATCAGATAGTCAGAGAGTCTCTGTGGAGACGTTGGATGATAATTGCTTCTCATGTCGTTTGGCTTTTCAGAACTAAAATTGAAAAGTTTTTTTCCTAACACTGATGACCTAACTCGAATAGATAAAATATCTTCGAGTTCCCGATACCCTTCTGGATCAAGTTAAAGAAGAGCAGAGTCGTGCCCGTGAAGCAAATAGAACTCGTGGAGGTCATGCTGGATCGAATAGAAGTACGTCACTCTTCAAAGCTTCCTCTGAATATGCTTAATCATCTATCAGGCGGTCGCGGCGCACCAAGAGGTATCGTGTTAAGTTTACCGTTTCGACTTTTCAGCATTTGAATGGTCTTTCCTAGGTGGTCGAGGTGGTGGTCGAGGTGGTCCCATACGCGGAGGCAGGGGTCGCGGTCGTGGACTATGACATGACAGACAATTATTTAAGTCCAGATGATGTCTTTCACTATATGTCATGTCACGCGTGTCTTCCCCTTCACAAGTCGCTGTCCTTCAGAATTCTAGTGATGTTCGTAGCGCTGAGCATGTCTCTTCCTTTAGAATTCTACCTTGCAATTATAGACCATGACCATCAGTATCTCCATCATCAAGCAACAGCAATATCTCATCTCCGAAGACTTACAACCATACTTTCACATCTAATCTCAAGTTATAAATTTTATTTGACTTCCTCCTTTCGTCTACAATTCTCGTTCGCTTTTTCAGAAGCAAACACATGCTACACTTGGCTGCTGTCCCCTGTGGTTGTGTCCAGCTTTATCATCACTGTCGTTTCGACACTAGCTATAATATTTTTTTGAGTTATTCTATTCCTACCAGCTCAATTTAATGTCACGTCTTGCTATCCAAGTCCTGACTAATCTTCGATTCAGTTGATACCTGTCAAAGTAATGCAATGGTGGAAACGTGTGCAGTCCATCAACCTTGAGGAATTTTGCACGAGAAAGCCATTGAAGGATTACAGACAATTGTATATTTCCATACATCGATGGTTTGACGTTGATGTATGATCGACTTTGAGTGACCAACGAACTGTCGAATTTTTGTTGACAGCAAAATTACGAACTTACCAAAATCCCCACCAGTGAGAAGAGTAGCATCAGCCATGTTTCTGACATTAACCATAAATATTATGAGACCATTGTCTCAGTCGACAACCGCACTACAACCTGTTGGGATGACGGACATAGATGATGGTTGCTGTCAAGTCACTCCAGATTTGATAGACAATGTGAAGGATTAAAATATACAATTCTCATCGATCGAGGAGGTTTCCGTCAAAGCCCCAGCAGGAGAACCCACACCTGGCCTTCCACAGGGTGCAAGAATCTCGTTGTCTTCATGGACTGCCTCCCAGCAGCCAAAAGAGCATTCAACACATCCATCCATCCACTTGGGACCAGAGCACTTCATTGTTATAACCCAAATCTGGAAGGGGATGTACACCGCTGGGCCTGCCCCACATGGTTTACCACATGGTTTATACAAGGCAATGCAACCAAGGCGATGTACGAGGAGCGAACGCAAGAGACATATAATGTAATCCCGAAAGTATAACTTGCCTTCAGCAAACCATATCATCAAGAAGCAGATTTCTTAGTATGATTGCAAAGAACTGTAGGTAGTGAGCTGAAAGCCCTGCCTCATGCTCCAACAACAGAGTCACCTCGCCTCCCAATATCTGTATTCCTATCACGCAACATCTCAATTGATGAAAGCTGTATATTTTAATCCTTCACATCGTCTATCAAATCTGGAGTGACAACAACTATCACTTGTGCTTCTCATGAATAATCAGACCCTTGTCCCACTCAGCAACCAGACTACAATACATCTTGTTATGGCAGACAGAAGCCTGGGACAAGAACGGAGAGCTGCTTCAAAAATGAACAAAGAAGACTTTCCGCGGAGGATTCTAGAACTTCTGATGAGCAAAAATAGTTTAGGAGCATTTACGTCACTCCCGTAGGAAATCTAGGTACATGTGTGACATGATGTCAATTATATGAGAATTATTCTTTGCCAAGTAGACTTTCTCTGAGCAAGATAGTTATATGACTGTCCCTATCAATAACAAAATGTCATAAAAGCCGTTCTAGAAATTTTGAGTAGCTTCTTGATACCCCCTCGTTCCTGAGAGAAACGCTGCATCAGGCTTAGACATTCAACAAAATCTTGTGTAGTACGTGCTAAATGATTGGATGGAAAATACAAGGAGTACAAGGGTCGTTTCCCTCTGACAAGCCTCTTTGCCCTTGTAGTTGAATCAGAAAAGATCTATAGACGAATCGTTTCTGCATGAGTGACGAAGTATGTCAATCAAAGATTTCCTTTTCTGGAAATAACATATCAAGCGGAGACACAATGTCCTCGGGTGGCTCAACGTAGTAGCCATGACAGTGAACTGACCCAGTTTCCCTACCTAGTCAGAGTCCTAGATTCCGATGACATCCAGAAATCGATTGCTCATATCTCCGAACGATAACGGATAGATTTCATCCGTTGAGTCAAACATCAATCTTCCTACATTCTTCCATTTGTTGGACGCTCTAAACTTGATGCTATTCGGAACTGCGTTTCTTCCAGGGTGGGTTCCTACTAGGAATAAAACCGTCTCATTACAAAGTGTCTTATAGCAACGCACAATCTGCTCCTTCCGTGATGTGGCGCACTAGATCAGAGGTCGTGTTGTCCAAGGGTCATGGGATGATTATTGTCCTACCACGAGGCAACTGACAGAAATACTATTAAAGGTGGTGTCTCAATGGTTAAAAGCTTCTAAGACATTGGTAAATCCCACAATATTCTTATCCACTCACCACATATTATCGTTCAACTTTACTCAGATGACGACCCCTTCAACGGATGGCGCTTTGGTTCGTCACGATGATTATTATATACAAGGTGGCGATGTGCACTTTATAGTAGGCGTAAACACGAACAATTGTCGATAAGTACTGACGAACTTGTATCTTGACAGGTCCATCGAACCCGTTTCAGGGTTCACTCATTTCTAATAACGCGGGCATCTAGGGTTTGGAGAACGCGTTTCGCTGGTCCAGTGTCTCCAGGAGACCAGTACATGCCACCAGGCACTCACGAATCAACTGCATTCGTCATAGATGAGGACCTTGAAGACGTTGTTGCTTTCCTTTGGGTAATCTACAATCCGTGCGTCTCATATCTTCCTTCAATAGGCATCTCTTGTTGGAATAGAATCTAGGAGATATAATATCTTTAATGCTCCGTTGCGTAAATGGATCAGGATTCTCCGAATGGCTTCACGCTGGGACAGTCCCGAGATCTGTGAATTTGCTGTGTTAAAAATCAACGAGATAAATATGGATATCTTACAGAGAATCCAGTTGTATCAAGATCATGGAGTGGAACACAGGCTCATCCTACCGTTTTATCTCGAATTAGCGAGACGAGAAGAAATGCTAGGTCCAGAAGAGGTCCGTGTCCTTGATGCAGATACATTGGTTTCTATTGTCAGGGCACGAGAAATGCTTCGCGCTCCATATGCAGCTGATGCCGATAAAGATTTATTGAGCAGCCCTCTCCAGGAACATGAGGAGGAAGAACAGCTCGATATCCTCGCAACTGCATTTCAACTTCCTGTTGAATTGATCCAGGGGGTCAACGCCATTGGTAAGAGGAATCTCTGCAGCCGTTTCAGAGATCTGATTATGCAAGACTTAGGACAGACTCCTGATGAATAGCTGATAATTGAAGGCCGAGTTGAATGTATATAGGTTCTGAGGCTTGATTAGTAAAATACGTCTGCAAGCTACTCTGAATTATAATCTAGCATATGCATCTTTAAATTCAGCGTTGTTATGACTTTGTTCCTCTTCAGGAATGATTGGAATCAAAGCCGTTATGGGACTCGATACCCATTGCAAAAAAGGTCCTTCTAAAGATTGCATCGTTTGATCAAAGGCTTGGGAAGAACCCCGAGTCAACAATACCTGTGCGTCTAAAATATGCCACGACGTCTGACGATACAGATACAGAACTTGTTAGTGACATTCATGTCCTAGAGGCTTCCTTTTGAGATCGTTCAGGAATTTATTGCAAGCTCGGTGACTAATAGAATGACAGATGGAACCTGCACACGTGTAGATCAGGTGTTCGAATCATTGTTTTCGGGAGGGTTCAAGGCTTTGAGGCGTAGTATTCACTGGTTCTGATCATCCTTCTACGAGTGAATGACAAATGTCCAAGAAAGGGTCATGGGTTGCATGGGGTTCCCATATGAGATAAAAGGGATGAATCAAATAGTTCCCCTTCATTTTACCTCCTCAATATCAACCCTCGTTTAGACATGTCCGGGAAACCCAATCAGTCGGGGGAAAATAACTCTTCACTTGATACTCATGCGGATTATTGGATCAGGGGCGCCGATCTTCATTTATTGGTGTGTATCGCACCGTATGTCCCGCTGTGTCCTAATGATGATCCTTAGTTAGGTCAAACATTGTATCGAGTCCACTCTCATTTTTTCGTCCGAGAATCGAAATACTGGAAGGCCAAGTTGATTGGTCCTGATGACGGACCACTTCTCCAGGGCAGCACGAGTACCAATGCTCTCCTCCTCGACCAGAAGCCTGCAGATTTTGAGTGCCTGCTTGAAATCTTTTATAACCGGTGTGTCTGAGAGATTGTTCCTTGTGCTAAGTGCCCATCACAACATAGTCGATTCGGTGATTACTCTCACCTGAAACTCGCGCAGTGGATAACTGTGCTCGGTTATTCCACAAAATGGGGTTTTCCCGAAGTCAGAGAGCTCGCTATTCGATACATCATCAATTTTGATGAGATGGACACGATCGAGCGTATCATCCTCTACCGAGATAACAGGCTCCCTGAAAAATATCTCTTTCCTTTGTATATGCAGATCGCGTCTCGTGAAGAGCTACTCAATTTGGAAGAATCCAAAAGGTTGGGCTTCGATACCCTTGTTTGCATCCATCAAGCCCGTGAACGCCTCCGGTCTCCAGCACCAATGAACAACCGACTGCTAAGTCCTATCAGGACGGACCTCAAGCACACCGAGGTCATTGATATTGTAGCGTCAACCTTCAACATATCGCTTACAGATGCGAGCTTTGATTCCAGTAACACAACTCTATCTTCTCCAGACAACTGACATTTGCTTAACTTTGACTTTGTAGGTTCCGATTCCAACGCTAAACTTAAGGACCCCGCCAGCAGTAACGCTAACAACAACAACGCCGGTAGACCTATCAGAGGGAGGAAATGAAGCGAAGGGATATTCATTGTGATTTGACGATGATAAATGGGACCCCATTTCAACAACTTCGTAACATCATTTCTGGTTGTATTTATTGATGTGTTGTAGCATGTCTGTATTATGGACCATTTTATCGTTCTGTTGCATGAAGCCAGGTGTGGAATAACAGTGTTGCCTCTGGACTTGTTCGACTAATATTAGATGGAGAAGCTGTAGGAAAGATATTCATGCATGTGTTCGAACATGAGAAACGAGGGACTTGGAATGAAAACACGATGCAGCAGTCAAGCATCTTGGCACCACACAAGTATCAGTAATTTGATGTCTACCACGATGGGACTAGCTATTGTTATCTTTCGATCATTCTTTTCTTCATATGGTGCAAACTCCCGGCATCGAGTGGCCATACGCCACGGACCCCTGTCTCAAAGACGCAATCATCAGAATTGACATTGCCGAAGCGAGTTTGTCATCAGTACGTCCAAATTCCCGTTTGGTCTTCCTACAGCTGTCTTTGCTCACTAAGAGCTTTGAAGGATCAAGACGTACAGTCATTACCGACACCAAGCTCCTACTTTACGTCGGACAACGCAAATGTCTCCAGGATAATCACTGCCACGTGTGGATCGGAAAAATCTAAAAACTCCATTGAATAAATTCATCAAAAAACGTGTCGGACCCCTTACACGTGTACCTTCTTATCGCCTCCAACTCAAATACCTGGAGCCTGCCACAAAATTTCCATACCTCCTCTCTCCTCACTTCACCCTCAACGATGGCCCACATGCATACTGAACTTAACTCGGGTTTCCGTACTTTGACACGTTATGATGAATATTATCTCCCCGGTGGTGATCTTTTTTTGTTGGTACGTTACTATAGGAGGTGCATCATGGGACTAATTCACATCACTAACTATAGGTTGAACGTCATGTTTTCCGAGTACATCGATATTTCTTTGAGCGCGAGAGCACATATTTCAAGGGAAAACTTGCTACGCCTGCCTCACCTGGTAGTACACGTCCAGGGACAAATGAGTCAAACGCCATACTCCTGGAAGACGTCAAGGTTCACGAATTTGCACGATTCCTTTGGGTTTTCTATAATCCGTGAATGAAGAGTTTCTTGCCTAGACTGGAACAGCCTTTTACTTATGATCCTATAGGAAATACTCACTTTACAATACGTCTGTAGCTGATTGGACGGCGATTCTTGACCTGGCGCATCGTTGGGCGTTCCCTGAAGTTAAAGCTCTCGCTGTTCGAGAACTTGAAAAACAGTCGATGCCTGATATTGAACGTGTTGTTGTCTATCAACATAATGAAGTTGACCGCAACCTTCTTATTCGTTGTTATGCCGCCCTGTGCGAGCGAGAAGAACCGTTAACCCCCGCTGAGGGTCATCTTATGGGGATTGACACGGCGCTTACAATAGCACAGCTTCGAGAGATGGCTCGACGATCGCCCGCCGACTGTCGCTCGCCTACGTCAGCGAACATCCGTGGAAGCGATCTTTACTTACTCGTACGGGAGTTGTTTAGAATTGCCGAGCCCATCAGGGACGATGATTCTTTGCCTCAAACGCCATTAGGTGGACCGGTGATAACCGTCCTATAATATACGTTCGACACCGGGCTGATCTCTCTTATTTATTTCCTCTAGATATGGCCGGGACTACCAACAACGGCGTCGACCCAGTCGTCACCGGCACAACCTCCACCAGCGAAATCGACAACACAGACAAATATGCCAGCACTGACGCCTCAACTGCCAATCCAAACGGCTACCCCGCCCCTGGAAGCACAGGAGCTAGAAACACGGCCTCTGGATCTGAAGTCACCTTCACTAAAACCGGAGCGACCACAAGTGATAACAAACCCGGCTCTGGCCAAGGTCAATCAACAAACGGACACGTCCCGTCCCGACACTCCCACTCCGGAAACACCGGCTACAGTAGCGGGAGAGAAGAAAAGGAAAAAGAAAACGCCAAAGAACGAGAAACTAACGAAGACGGTGCTGGCATCGGAGATGGATCCAACAAAAACAAACCCCGGCGAAACGCAGGCAGGCGCCCCAACGGGAATTGAGGGAACAACACAGCAACAACGGCAACAGCAGTTGCAGGATGGAGAGAAGGAGGACGGTCAAGCTTCTTTGGTGGATTTGGGGAAAGCGGATGAAGTGAAGGAAGCTGATGTTCATGGTGCTGTGCAACTTAAAGATTGTGAGAAACATAAGGAAGGGGAACAGAATAAAGCGGGTGTTGTTACAGGTGGAGACGGTGTTTCGACAGATATTCCCAATACAACCGCTGACCCAACGCAGGAGGTCAAACCTGATCCCCTGGCGCGAATGTTGTTAGCCGCACAAAATCTACCCTCCCCTAACAATGACTATTTGAAGTCGCCTGAGGAACGGAAGAACCGTGGGGTTTTTTGGAATGTTTCGTCATGATCTTTCATAGCCCAATTTTTGCTGTATGTCGCACTGGAATGTTTTTTTTATCTTCTCCTATTTCGGTGTGTGATCCACAACAATCGGTGTCCTTGGATGGAGGGAACCTTTTTTGGATATAGTTACCTCTAGGCAAGGCAGAATTCAACGTTAATGAAACTTTGTCAGCGTTTTTTCTTGTGGTGAACATATCAATATCCTGCAACAAGCAGACTCGAGCACGAAGATGCAGAGGACCTACACTACGAGAACCGAAGACAGTACACTTTCCAATAAAGGGGGAGGGGTGGGTGCGAAGTTTTCCAGCGAACGGGCCAGGTCAGTGCTCAAAGTCGAAAACTGTGATTTCGAAGGAGCTCTCATCGGACAGGAGGTGAACACGGTGGAAGCAATATGTAGTGAGGAATGAAAGTAAAAGGGGATTCATATGCCTATTCAGCTGGGTCGCTTGATGTGTCCTTCATTGGATTCTCAAGAGTATAGTTGGTTTGGGTGTCAAGGGTAGGTCAGGCCCTGTCTTGGTGTAGGTACTTGTATTCTCTGAAAGTTTGAGAGCTCTCATGTACTAAGGATGTCGGCTGGGTAGAGTAAGGGGGAAAGCTGCCCCCGGCAGTTTTCATAGCGACGGCGCATAGAATATGAATATGGCTGAAGTAATAGTGATTCTCCACATGGACACATTTTACAAAAGACGTTTCCGTGTTTGAGTATGAACTTATAGGTCAGGAACTAGCCTCGTCTTGATTGGGAGTCGCAGATGTCATGGTTTGGTATGTGCACCGATGTGAAAATGGCTAGAGCAACCAGAGTTATGAGCTGGCTGTCATTGAGACCAGTATGAAAGGATTGGATTGGCCAGGAAGAAGGGGGATTTAATGGGCAGTTGTGACCTATTCAGAAGTAATGATAGATAGCTCTACTATTGACCAAAAATTCCACACATCTGCCATTACCCGCAACTATACAATTTCCTTATGGTAGAGATTGCGGCATAAGTTGCACACCTTCTGTAGATACACTCCTGACGCTAAGCTCTCCGTTTGCTTGCTGGGACAGAAACTCTGAATCCAAAAAAGGCAATTAGTCAAGCGACACAGCCTTCCAACTTGCCAGGTCAAGCGACTGAAATGTTCTCGTTCATCAGAAGCAGCTATTTCCCTCATGCAATATATTCTCTCGCCATAACCTCGATATCTGTACACCTGGTTAGTCAAAAACGCAAAATTGCCGAAGACAGAGCCCGCGTTGCAGCACGCATTTCAATCCTTGAATCGATGATAGAACAACTTCGTGAAAACAAGGACGTTCCTCTTGATGAGCTAGACCGACTACATCGACTCGCACAACCTCCTGTAGCGGGAGGAAATGCTGGAGAGAGTAAGGGTATAAGCTGGAGAGAGGTCTTTCTTGGTCCACGGAAGGCTGCCGATTCCGAGATGAACGACTTTGACCGACGAGATTGGGAGAAAAGTATGTCACTGCTATTGATCATTCGATTTCTTAGTAACTTAACCAAATGCCATAGTGAAAGAAGAGCTCGACAGTCAAGAGTAATCGACCCTTTTCATGTGTCGTTCTGGGCAGTCCTTGTGCCTCTTACATGTATTTGATTAAGTCATTCCCTTTATCACCTTGGTCCATTTCAGGAAAATCGTATGTCCATTAGTTTTTCATTTACGGTTGAGGTTCATTATCCAGTCCGTGACCTGACTGGAAAGAAATCGAACTGACCTGGAATAAGGCTGAAGATTCCAGACTGTACTATGTACTTAACCCGGGTTTGGTAACATATAACCTGGAAGGCAACGAGGCCATCATCTATTTTATCTGCATTCACATGGATGAATCATATCATTGTACCCTAACTTTTCCTTCTCAAGAGAGCTCTCCCCCCAGTCATCGATTAATATTTGAATATTAACGATTCCAAGTGTCCAGGCAATCTTAACGGCGATTGGTGCTCGAGTGAATCCTCAGTTGATTCCCTCAAATATGTTCTACCTTGTGCATATCAAGGCATCGAATAGCAACCTTGTTAGTTTTCCGAAGTAGTTTTGATAACTTACTCAGTTGCCAACACTAATTATCACTAATTATCTCCGATCACATTATAGTGTATCCGGATTAATGGACTCCACTCTTTCCCCTTTAGATGGCCGACGTTAAACAAAGCATTATCGCGTCTCCATTTTCTCGCCGAAATGCAACAGGGGGGCCTTAAAGAAACTAACACATCAAAATCTGGGAAGATCAGAAGAATACATCCTATTGATGAGTGCGTGACAAAATTAGTTCTATCACGTGAAATGACAGGTTTTCCATCCCTCCATTATGTTATCAGACTCAGAGGACGAGCAGAAAGATGCTGAATTGCACAACATAACCATAAATGAACATTATGCAAAGGCTTTCCAGTACCGCAAAGAACGCGAGGAACTTGATAAGCGTATGCCTATTACACCGCCTAACATCCCGGTCTGACTCTGGTGGTATGAAGTTAAGGCCCGGTTGGGTTCGGATGTATCTGAATCCAACTCTGAAGAAGAGGAAACAGACTCAGAATCAGCCGAATCAGAAGATGAGGATGGCGAAGAAATGACACCTGCCGTAGACGTTGCAATTCTTCGTACTCTCACCAGAATCCGACAGAAGGACCCATCAATCTACGATTCTGGGAAGAGTGTCTTCGATGGTATGCGACTTTTCTGGACCTGCTTGAGAAGGAGGTATTATTGATGACTCACAGAGGAACAGGAGAAAATTGCGGTAAAAAACCTGTTCACCAGCGGAAATAAAAAAAAAGAATCAGTCCGTATTACCGCCCTACCTTGACTATTACCTGTGTTGCTGACTTAGACTCCCAGATGAAGCCTGTAACTATGCGTCAAGCGGCGCTAGAGGCTCAGCTTCAACCTTCACGATCACCTTCACCAGGGCCCCTCACTCATGTCCAGGAAGAAGCTGCACTACGAAAAGAGACCATCTCCGCCTTTCATTCCGCAGGAATCGGTAATGGAGACGATCAGGATGACCTACTCATCCCGAGAGAAAAGACTAAAGATGAACAGGAACAAGAGGAAGAAGAGTATCGTGTCTTTTTGGAGCGTGAAGTTGGGAATCTGCATGGCGTTGGAGAGGTTGACGAGACGAAGAAAAAAAAGGAAAATAAAATCAAGGGTGTCAGCCCGAAGTCAAGAGAGGAAGAGGACCAAGAGTTCCTCATGAAGTGCGTGAATCCATATATTTTTTCATTTTCTGATTCTTAACTCTTCCTAGCTACATCCTCAACCGTGGTTGGATCGATAAATCCAAAGACCACATTCCCACCTACAAAGAAATTACAGCTTCAAAATCTGGATCTGACCCAGCCTTTCCATCTATTGACGACTCCGGAAACGAAGATGAGGCTAATATTTCGGATTCGTCCTTCGATTCCCTCAATGATGCTTTCGAAACTTCATACAATTTTCGTTTTGAAGAGCCTGACAGCTCTGTCATACCTTCTTTCCCTCGTTCTATACCTACCCTTGTTCGTCGCGAAGATTCGAGGCGTAAAGATGCTCGTGAAAAGCGAAGGCAACGGAAGGAGGGAGAGATGGAGAAAAAAAAGGAAGAAGTGAGGAGATTAAAAACGTTGAAAATGAAAGAAATCAGGAGAAAGCTGGACATGATAGGAAGAGAGGGTGGTCTTCTAAATTCCAATCTGAAGGGTAAAGGTAAGGCTGTCAGATGGGATGAGGTAGAAGGTGAAAAAACTCGTGATGCTCTCAAGGACTTCGATCTAGAAGGTGACTGGGATCCTGAGAAACATGACCAACAAATGGCCAGTTTGTACGACGGCGTGGGAGATGAAGAAGACGTTGGTGAGATCGACGAGGACGGAAAACCGATATGGGAAGACGACATTGATATCGGACCTGTTGTGAACGAAAAAGATAAGAAAAGAAAGAAAGAAAGAAAGAAGACGAGTGGAGAAGACGAGGAGGATCTTGGTGTTGACGTTGGTGCTATGGATGCCGATGTTTTGACTCACAAGAAAGAGCTCAGCGCAGAAGAAGAGTGGGATGGTACCGAAGAAATGCGGAAGCGCAAATTTGACGAGTACATGGAAGAAATCTATAATTATGAATTCAATGACATGGTGTGTGCAACACGGAAGTCTACAGTACTGATTAACACATCACAATGATCAGGTTGGTGACCTTCCAACGCGCTTCAAATACGCGCCAGTTGCTCCTCAAGCTTACTCTCTGACACCTGAGGAAATCCTGCTTGCAACTGATAGAGAATTGAATGAATTCATGAGCATCAAACGATATGCTCCTTACAGCAGCGATGCTAGGAAATGGGACGCTCAACGTCACCAAAAACTCAAGGAACTCAAACGAAAACTGGTGGAAAGGAGCAGGAACGGTGGCTGGTTAGTCAAGGATTCTCATGACACTGGCATAGATGAAAGGGAACGCAAACCCAAGAAACGAAAGGGGAAAAAGGAACGTTTGAGGGCCAAGACCGTCCTCCCTGCCTCCTCGCTGATCTAGCTTCTGGTTTAATTGTCAATTGAGGATCCAGAAGTCACTCATGACCGCAAGGTTCTCGACTTCTTAGACAATGCCGCCGTACAATTAGCACCTTATGTTCAATAATATCGTATTTCCCATGAACATCCATCAAGAGAATCGTTCCGCTATCACCTGAAGTCTTCGCGACGATCAGTGAGATCGTCCTCCGTCCATCCTTGGTCGCTATTACCGCTTTATGTAGTCACGGCTTGCTTCTCGAGTGAATCTTGGCTCGCCGTCATATCCAAGGGAAAGTTGTGTTAAGTAGAAGAGAACACTTTTAATGGGAGTGCCTTGACGCCCATATGGTGGTAGTTAGGCGGCCTGTTCGATGCCAAACAAGTATTGGATACACATCCAAAAACGTAGCAAATGAGAGTGGCGCTCGCCGATATTGGCATGACTAACCATATGGCGGAAAAATGCGGGGAAAGCTTTTCCTCATTGGATTCTCCCACTCATGAAACGTCGCGGAAGAGTCAAATCTACATCACTTCGTGCTGGTTGCGTTGAGGACGGAAATGAGATTAATAAAGATACAATGCTACAACACGAAAAAAACGCGGGTATCGATTGTAGTGGTATTGAAAAAGTGAAACGAACAGACTCCAAGGAGTGGGAATGGGAATGGTTTTGAATACAATACAAGGGAAGCTTAAGAAAGATAGCGTGAGCTTCTGCACTAGGGAGCGTCAGCGTATTATTAGGGTGAGAACTTTCTGCAGCAAATAAATAAAACTACTATGAAGATGTTCTGAGGAAGCGGATTGGCAAGTTCGCGCAAAAAGCTGCAATACGATTGACTGTCGTAGGCTTTCGTTGATCTTCGTTGAAATTAGATACCGCGAGGCCATCCTCGCAGTAATAATGAATCGTATGCTGAGGTTCAAACAAGATAAAGGAAGCATCAATCTCATCGATCTCATAAGGTAGGCAACTATATTTGATCTAGCCAGACACATGAATGGCATCTCCCGGGTGACGATTTGACATACTTACCAAAGTGATGGGCTCGACCGTCGGCTGGTGGTTCAGATGAAAACCAGTTTCGTAAGGCGATGGAAGTGGCGATGGAAAGGACGATGGAAGTGCTGAAGGAAGTGATGTAGTCTCATCCCTCAAAGTCCTCAGATCATCCGAATCCGATTCATATTCCTCCTCTCCGGATGATGCTCCAGATGTAATAACTAGGGGCTCTGGTCGATGTCGAGGGAATTTTATGCTTGACTTAGTTGTGATACTAGTTTCAGAAATTATAGAAAGAGGTTTCGAATGAAATTGATGGGCAGGTACTGCGAGGGATTTGTGGATAGGTTTGGACAGAAGTCTTGGGCGAGCGGTCTGAACGATCGCATCCCAACACACAACGGCGAATGCATCGTTTGGCGAGAGGAGAAGCATGTCATCGAGACCGTCCAGGCATCCAACGTCAAAACCGACATAAAGCGCCGTTTGATCAAGAATGAGTTTCCAGTGAGCTTCAGGCTCTGAGTCACAGTCGCTATCTGCACGACGGACGTCGACTGGTACACTCTGGTAGCATGATAGGGTTGAAGCCGAGGAACCAGCCTCTGCAGACCAGCCCATTGAAGGGAAAAGCTCGCTCGGAGAGATACAAGGCTTTATTTGGCTCGTAAGACTGGATATATATAAGAAAGATGAGCTCGTACCCTATTCGTCATAAGCACGAGAAAGATTTTGAGGAGACCAACTGTAATGGAGACAGTCTAAGTGGTCGATATTAGGCAGGAACTTGAGATGGCCAGCGGAAGGTTTTATATGAGGAGGGAGATACTGCTGCCTTGTCAACGGTAGTTCGAGATTATGGTGTAACAACAATGGAAGCGGAAGCCATGAGATTATTGAGTGTCCATCTTATATCGAGCGAAGCTCTCAATTCCAGGCATCAGGACCCTTTTGTTGGATCTGGCACTACAGCGCTGGAGTCTAATTGTCCGAGACTAAGTTTGGCATGACGCCGCACGGAGAAATGAATTACCATTAAGACAGAGTTGAAGGGGTTTACATTGATTGGCTATGGCGGCTGCTGGGAGTATGGACAAATTCTTGCTATCCATGTCGCCTCTTATGAGGAAGGTAAGTACTGTTTTTGCGGCTCCGGTCAGGATTGTCGGGCCGAAGATGCTGAGACTCACAGTACGGGAAGAACACATACTTTGATAGATCATGTGACCTCATGGTAGTCTAAGAAGCATCTCTCCATCAGAGATGACTCAGGGTCGTTTGCGAAACATCCCATCTGATAGGAGCCAAATTTGAACCTACCACCAATAAATTGAAGGCTGTCGATACTCTCCTCCTTCATCAAATATCTGGGTTCAATTATACCTGAAGGAACAGTTTTTGGAGGGTGTCAACATGATTGAATAACATTATCTCCATCTTGCCCAGTTCAAGAATCACATGTGGCAATTGACGCGCATTAGACTTCGCGATTCTATTGACGATCACCCAAAAGGTAAAACTGTAAAGGAGGTACTGGATAATTATCAGAGCCGAGCTTTTGGAGCAGTGTCTGATAATTTATTGTCGGTTGTCATGACTTTTACCATGACTATCCGCTCGTGGCCATGCTATCCCTGGCGTTGTAGTTCTCCTGGAGACTCTGGTCCTCTCAGGTTACTGTACATAGGGGAGAGGGTCCTGGAAGGATTAAAAGTACTTCTGATGATACAAAAACTTCCTGATGAGGCTGAATATATCTGGGCTCCTCGCACGAGGTAATAGAATTCTCCTTGAACTATTTACGAGCTTTCATAGAACCGACCTGGCTGCTCAATCTAGATATACAGATCTCAGCAGTGGACACAGAGGAAGAAGAAACAGGTTTTCTCCAACGAGTTGTCAACATCCTCCTCAAAACTTCTGAGGGCATTTGAAAGGACCTGTTCGGTTAGAACCTCAATCCAAATATCAAACACTAAGCATCCAGTAACCTGGGCACCTCCGCTAGGACATATTATCCAACTTGCTGGTTTGATTCACAACAACACTTTTGAATGAACCTCAAGAATGATTCAATCAGTAGATCACTGTCTGAACTGCCAGCTGAACTCTTCAAAGGATATGATCCCAAATGGGTCACCAGGTTGAAGAGGTCTTGTCTGAATATTGATAACTGCCAACAGTTTGGGGTAGGAAATGCAGCGTCTCTGTACCGATTACAAATAATCAATCATTAAGTTGACAGGCCAGCCAATGAAGATGGGAAACTTAAAAAAAAGGGACAAATCGTAAACTGAACTACGACTTAAACAAAGAAAACCCACCAACAGGACCAAATTATTTCTTTCCTCTCACTCTAGTACGTGCGATCTCTTCTTCTATAAGACCGTCAGGAGTCAAGATAGGCCCTCCATTTCCTATTTTTCCATCCCATGCCCAGATAATATGATCCCGAGCATTGATTATATCTCCCAGTTTTGAACCTGGTACCTGCGCATCAGTTAAACTGATGTACCAGTAATCTCTCTTTCTTCGTCCTGATTTGTCTTCCCCAGATGTAGGTGCATTGTTGGCATACCGAATGACCAACTCTGTTTCGTTTCGTCCATCTTGGATTGTAAGTTCACTCAAAACGAGAGAAAGACCAGATGGATTAGAAGCTGTGGAAATGTGAGTGAACCGTTGGATTGGCATCTTCTCGTGTGTTAGTGTGGATGAAGAAGATTGAGCGGGAGAAAGAGTCTTGGCACGAAACAGTCGGATACTAGTCGCGAACGTTTGCCTAAATTTGAGCAGGTATATACTGGACAGCGCCCAACCAGCACCGTATATTCCACAAAAGACGGCTCGTTGCCATGTAGGTCGTTGTTCCCAGTGATATGTTTCCTTGGTCTCTTCCGGCTGTTTAGTTGCTGATGATTCAGTGGTAACGGCAGCTGCTTGATTTTTCTCGCCAATTTCTTCCAGGTCCTTGACGAGTGTCGACCAGTGGTTCCAAGTTATTTCAATCGCCGAGCCCCTGCATAAACTTGTCAGCTCAATTGCCCTCAGTATCATCGGGTAACTGAACAAACATGATTAAAGTATTAGCAATTATGATTGGCCAGGCATAGCGGACCCATGCAGGAGGTGCTTTGACATAGATAGGAGGTACAAGGTGTTCGTTGTACTTTCTCCCTACGGAGTTTTTTGAATTGGACGAGTGGAGGTATTTTGGGTCCAGGCGGCCTCGAAGACGAGCACAATTTTTTGAATAGACGAAAGGAATCGATGGAAGGCGTGAGACGCGTTGACAGAGGAAGGACATCTCAAAGGATTTGAATTTAGACGCAGCCTGGGTGTTTGGTTCAGTCTTCGGATAAAAATAAATCCGAGCTCAATAGTAATTATCCTTAATTATCCTTTCGCTACAAACGGACCCCCAAACCTGATGTAGAGGAGCACTTCTTCATCACCCCTGTCCAAATACGTTGTTGGATGCAGATCATGACGCTGCTGGGAGTCGACTGTGGGCCAGGCCATGTGGCTCTTAATACTTTTCTGTGTATAAGCGGAGCAGGACGGTCATCGCCAGTTCGACAAGATCAAACAATAACATGTTGAATTTTTGACAACAGGAAATGGACTTGTTGATATAACATCGTAGGGAAGTGACTAGGCTGATATTGGATTGTGAGATGGAAATAATTATACAAGTCATGACACGTCGTATGCCGTATGCCAACGTTGGTCCGGTATACACTGAACTTCAAGAATTTTAATTGACTTGGAAAAAGTACATAAGCAAAAGAAAGGGAAAAGAAAAGGTGGGTATTAAGCAATCAGTGCACATATAAATGAGATGACGAGACAGTAAGGTACGACAAAATCATGGATCATGATGGGAAATCGGATGTAATTTTCAGTCGGAGCCGGAACTCCACTCACTGAGATCATCTCCCAGTCGCTTATCGCTTCAGAAGCATTCGGGATTTCACCTGTCCTCCATCTCCTGTTTACAGTGGTTATGATTGGATTATAATCTGAATGGGACGCCTCTGTAGATTCCACGTTGATCTACAAAAGCAGAATTCTAGTTAGCCGAAGGCAGATCCCATTTGACTTGCAAGGACATCACCGATTCCGGTTCAAATTGCCGAGGAACAAGGTCAAACTCTTGAATTATGATTTGCAATCGCTCTTCATAGCTTAACGTTTCGCAGATAGTACCAGGGGATGATCCCCGTGATATAGCTATCTCTAGAAACCTCGCATATGCTCTCTCAATACGGGTAAACGTCGCTTCACCGATTTCTGAATTTTTAGTGAGATCGTCAAATGAGGCTAGCTCCACAAGGACCGGAAGTTGATCGACAAAGGGTACATCATATTTTTGGAATATTGCAATCCTCTGCCAAGGATCCATCGGAACTTTCTTCAAGTACGAAAGAGCAAGATCTTGGATATCTGAACATTCCCATTTTGTGGCCAAACGTAAGATAGCCAGCCATTTACTACAACTTGCTTCGTATATACTATAGTGTCTGTTGCTCAAATGAATGTCAGACTAATGAACACGGACAAAGGCAGCTTACGGGTTGTAAAAAACCCAAAGGAAATGTGCGAAATCGTCTGGATCTTCGTCTACAATTATAGGGTTTGCTGGTTCTGACCCAGACGCCCTAGGGAAATGTGCATTGGAGAGTCTCCTCTTCCAGTACTGAGAATCGCGTTCGAGAAAGTATGAATGAACGCAGAATGGTACTCCCTCAACCTGCCAGAAGGCCACTGTGAGCGATGAGTGACTTGGAGATAAAATGAAGTACTAACACACAAGTGTAAATCGGCACCAAAAATAAGATATCCGGAATTATGAGTGACGCTGTCGATGCTGTCGTTGGGGAAAGCCATTTGATTGCGAGGTGTGAGGGAAGAATGTGCTGCGGGCATATATTAATTAACAATCCCTGCAACTAGGATGAGAACTCAGACACTCATCTGATTTCCTCGTGACTCGTGATGTGGATGATTGTAGGAAGACCAGAACAGGCGATTCTTGCGCCTGTTGGGGATTATCAACTCCCAATATAAGAGTCTATCGGCCATTCAACCTTCGAATCGTGGCTTGCTGGGCTCGATGGAGGGTACTTATCTGTCAACTCAGACACTTGAACAGCCGTTCTCCTTTTATTTAGAATCGTAGAACTTGGGTCTCCATTACGAGATTACATGACTTCAACATTATTTGATTGCTGTCTGCTTCATCAATACTTCTCTGCACAACCCAACTCCATTTTGAAAGCTTGTGACTACAGTCAGCTCTATAATAACCCATAATTCATAGTCTTTCCATCTCCCAAGCTGATTTTTGTCTAAACCTTTCTCATGTCAAAGCCAAGGTCTTCTCCTAACTACGGTGGGTTGTTACAGAGCCGACTGTACATGACTACTCAGAATAAGTAACCTTGGGTTAGTCCACTATAAACTCACATGAGTTCCAATTTGACAAGGAGAGAGGATGTGATTATCCCTGATATCAACAAGGACAGGTTCTCCGCTAACGACGGTTGAAGATTTCCACTGAGAAGCACTCCCTTGCTCATTGCAAACAATTGCTCAACGAAGGATACCGGTGAATTGATCAGAAAACCATGTGTCATAGCTCAAACTCAGGTTCGAAGGAAGAATAGAAAAAGCTCGGCAAAGGTATAGGAAAATTGCATTAAGAGGGAATCGAACCCCCGGCGGGTCGAAACACCACAATGGCAACGACCCAGGTTACCACTACCCCATTAATGCTCCACTTTCCCTGGTTAGACCATAATTAATAACAATTCAAGACTGTTGGAAGGGATTGCGATCAGAGTACATTCTCTAGCGGAGCAACTTTTCTCAAAATCTCCCACCATCACAGATATAAATCCCAAGCACTATTACAGATGTTTGAATCACCCTCACCTCATGCCAAACCTTCCTGTGGAACTCCAGTCCATTATTGTCAAATGTCTTTCAGACCCGGATGATTTTCACAGTCTTGCTCAAGTCTCTCGCGACTTCAACTTCCTCGCTGTACGGGAATTGTGTTCCATTTACTGTTTAGATCTTCAAGATGGAACATTAACATTTGATGCTAAGACGTTCCGCGTTGTCCCAACTCTTGCAATTTCATTGCATATGCTTGGCACGTCAATTCAAGTCCTGAACTGTGACTTGACCGATATTCAGGAGCAACCAGAATTACTAAAGCAGGCACATTCTTTGCAGAAATTTGTTTCTGCTCTTAGTTCTGTTCAAAGAGCCAATCTATTTTTCGACAATCATGGCACGGTGGAATGGGAGGATACGATTATAGCAGTCTGCCATGTCTTGGTTGGCAGACGATGCTCTGACCTTCAGATCAAGACAATCGCTCAATCCACCGCGCATCCTGGCCGGAGCAATAAGCTGGCTTCACTTATGCAGAAATCATCAATTCCTGTTGCCGAGAAGATTCCATCCTCAGTTAGGCAGTCCAATAACTTGGAAACATGTCGCCTCCAAACGCTTCCCACTTTTCTCCAACCAATCCTCGTCCTTCAATTCAACGCTTCGAAGATTACTACTCTGACCTTCTGCTACATCTACAACTTCTCAGAATGGAATGACTTCATGGCCAATCTCGATCTACCCTTCCTCGAGAATTTTGCTGTCTCCCATTGCATCGTACCGGGGCAAACTTTCTCTGACTTCCTGAACCGCCACACGAGAATCGTTTCACTAGAGTACTACAACAACACTTATCTCCGTCATGATCCACCAGTGCTGCCTTCGGGTATTCTTCCCCGCCTTCAGAGGCTCCACGCCTCTTCGGAATATCTTGTTTGCTACTCTCCTCCTCTAGACTCATTTCCAGAGTTAGCCACTGTCATCTTATCCGCAGGTGACATGATTCGTGACTGCACAAGAGCGGTCATGGCGCTTCGGGCGCTTTCCCCCTGTGTCAATGACATTACGTTGTGCCTCGAATTTCCATATGTGCAATGTCTTGACAATTGGCTTCGCCAGAGTCTCCGCTCTGCGAGTGCAAATCAATTCGGAGAGCCAGACCCAATCAAGAATCTCAGTTGTGTAAATTCGCTGAAATTGGATTCCAAGTTAATTGCACATACATCGGATGGAGTTGTATCGCTTTTGGTGAAGTGGTTGTGTATGTTTCCCGCTTTGGCTCGGGTATTTATCACTCGCCCTTGTCTCCCTCTCGTATTTACTAGGGATAATTTTGAGGCGTTCGCCAAGTCCGTCCAAAAAGGGTCAGCCTCGATGAGAACCATCAGCGTTCAATCGGAAGATTTTAGTGTCTGGACTTGGTGTTGCTAGGAAATTGATATAGCTCAAGAGATCATTGAAGCGATAGATCATGTCCTCGGTCCCCAACTGTGGTTCAAAACAAGAACCTAACAAGTAGCAATGCGGTCACTGGATGTAGCAGGAACCTGTGGTCAGAGCAGTATGAGCTTGTTCAAAACACCCATGCGTTCATCCTGAATTTGGTATCGGATTCTACACTTTACTCCACCACTTGGAAAAACTATAGATATGCTTATGTTCATTCGACTATGTCAAACCGTTTATTACAGCGTGAGAAACATCAGCCCAATTTTCGTGGAGCAGTCATAAATACTTCGGCTGTTTGTCTCTATCACTTAATCTCATCAAACGATTTACTAACGATTCACTGTGAGGTTTTGGAAGCTTACTTCAATATTCAAGGTCGTCGAGGAATTTGTCTCGATCAATGCTATACTAAAATCTGAATTAAGTATTGTCATACGTCAGTGCACGATAGTTGACTTTCACACATGATACTCCCTAGGTGGGATAATAACATAATATTCAGTTATCAGTGATGTGTACTACTTTCATTCAGAAGTCGTTGGACGGATGTGTCACTCAGCATAAGTCAACATGATAGGCATGAATGATTCTCAAACCAGATCTTTATACTTCATATGATGACATAAGACTTGGCTAGCGTGGATTTAGACATCAAATGTTAATGGACTCTTCACTCACGTTTAGTGTGAGAGTTCCACGTCAAGAGTGTTAGATCGTGGTCAGGTTCAGAAGCTGTAACCCGCGGGTTCTCGGCAAGGATGTGAGACCCATTTTCAACTTCTCTGTCGCCAAATCATGTCTGATGACTGTTTTAGAAGGTACTCAATAGTATCGAAGCAGCTTATTTATGCGCTAGTATAATATCTGTAATCTCAGCACCTACTCTGACATAGCGACAAACACATTATAATTGTATACACCGGGCCAAGCTTCAAAGCGATATCCAATAGGAGCACATTCTGCCGTGACAATTCCGTTTCTCAACATAACCACTTTTATTCCTCCACCGACCATCAAGGGAGAAGACACTTTCGTCATTCCTTTCCCAACATCGACCTGTCGTACGTCTGTCTTCGAGTCTGATGTGTGTATTCTGATGGTGGCGGGGGCGGTAGTGAAAAGAACGATCCACATCAGGTCATCAGTCTGTCAGAACCCTGATGTAAACGAGCGTTCGAGAAAAAGGCTCGTGAACATACAAGTTGCCAGTTGTCGGGCCGCGGGACTTCTTCATTAGCGATAGCATCTTTCGGGTGAGGACGAGCCCAGACATAGATTACATCTCGAATGATCTGAGGGTATGTACCATCTTTAAATGCACGAGAAAAAAAGCTATTCAGCCGAAGCCAGGCTTCATGGGGATAACCATCGACCCAAGCTTGAGAATTGGGCTGCGTGCCCTAGAGCGAGAGTCACCATGCGAATATGACTGCTATTTTCATTCAAAGACTTTCCTTAACTGGGCCGATATAATGTGATTCGCCATAGTCTGTGTGGTCCCAGGTGAATTTCATCAGTTCAAGAAATTGAGAACATAACAAAGTAGTCTAGATACCATTCCAAGAAATGACTTGGACAAAGTTTATAGAATCTCGCATTTCAATTAATTGTTCCCATCGCCGGACGAAGAGCCAGTCATCCGCCCGATAAATCCACTAGAAATTCTCTCAATAGAGGAATGGTGGTGATGGCCCCTTGTGCGCACATTTTTATTCCAAGTACCTGGACCGTAATGCTAGTCTCAAATTAGAACCAATTCACCATAGATCAGGAGACAGCTCAATCCTCACGGTAAAAAACCATGGTGAAACAGCAGCCATGAGATACTGACCAACCCCCAAAAGACGTAAGTAATGGAGGTCAGTTTCAAGTTGTATTTCTCGGTGAGGATGTGACGGGGTGAGGTGTACAGGCCAACAGCCATTCCACTGGGGCCCAAGTCTCTCGTTAGGTATTGAGAATGATTATTCATCGCAGTACTGACATTGAAAACGCCATCTATGGATTCAAGACAGTTACTTTGGGCAGGATCAGTGAAAAATGCTGGTACGAGATCAACCTGAGTGATAGCATGAGCAACAGATACTGAAAGTTGCTGGAACAGTCTTACAGGAGAAACGACGGATAGTTCTTGTTTTAAATGAGACCATCCTTTGTCCAAACAGTCTTTTCCGAAGTGACAGTTCTCTCCCGAAAAGGTGGATATAACGACTCTTCCAGAACGTGGATGCCTGAATAACCGTGGGTGGCATGCAAGGGACGATAAATAGGAAACCAGATAGGCGGTGTCGTTTTCTGAGTGCCCTGGGATGGACCTAGATGATAGAGCTGAGAACGAGAAACATGTACAAAAAACATGGTAGGCCGAACATACGTCATATCGAAGCTCAGGAGGAGCTTGAATTCATCATTGTTCAACAAGCGTTCGGAAGCTTTGAAACAGTCCAACACCCGTTTTTTTTGCCATTCCTCGACTCCTATGTTCAGAACAAAACCATCTCTGGGAATGACAGGCAGTTATTGGGCTCAAAGAGATACGTAAAAGTGACAACGTACAGCTCGTTCGCACTCGCAAGTTCTAGATCTTCAAGCCAGTCTTGCTCACTATACGACTATGCGCATTCCTTTCTCAAATGGGACCCGAGATGTTCGAGAAGTATTCAACACACATATGTATTTCCAACTATAAAACTTGAATTTTCAGGTTTGTAGCAGTCTGGTTTCTCAAAGCCAATACACACTGAGCGAAAACAAACTTTTCTTGTGTTCCAATGCGATGTTTGTCCTGCTCTCCTATCCTACATGTAAAGAATGCCAATCCCATCGTAATGAAAGTCCCTAGGGAGCTTGTCGATGTGTCACTTTCTGAGAGAAGTCCGAATGGACGTTTATTGAATATGCAAACAAACAAAGAGTTTCAGCACGGCTTGTGGGATCAAAAAACAGGAATCTATTGAAGCGAGGTATCCGATTAGTCAATTTTTCAGTGAGCATTCCCATGACATGGGTACACTTCACTCTCATATTTCTGTTCTCAATCACATAATTACATGATATAGATAACAGCACAAGGTAAGGAATGTGAAACCAAGGCAGGAGCAATCGACAGTTAATTTATCAGGGTACCAATTGAGATACATATTGATGAAAATCAGTTCTCTAAAATCTAAAAATGAGGGTTGACGAGCAGGAGGGTCAATCATACTGAAGTCTTCTGCGAGGTTTATGAAACTCTGAAACCATCAGCAAATAAATGATTTTCCCAACGGTGCGCAGTCAGTACCACAACCAAAGAGCATCTCCTTCCTCATATCCAGGACATCTGTTAACCACCCTCCCTGGGCCTTAATTTCCGCTGTTCTTATCTCTCGAATAAGGATGGTATGATCCTGGATAAGGTTGACCTGATCGAGAATGCGCATGTGACTCAGGTTCAGGTGCTCCCAGCGAGGTCGACAAGGAAAAAGGTCTTGAGGCACCTGGTCGGGGAACGTGAGATGACATCATAGAACTGCCAGGAGGAAACGTCGGAGGATAGGCATATTGATAGCCAGGACCTATTGTTGGCGATTGATTATACCTGGTCGATTGTCCAGAATGGATTGTCGGGTTCATCGCCTGTCTTGATCTCCAACGATTTTTCTTCCACCTGATTTCTCCTGCCACATTCTGTTGTTGTACCACTGACTCGTTGTCCTTCATCCACTGGTTTTCTTCCTTAAACCAAGTCTTAGAAGCCAGACTGTCAACGAATTCTTTGACATTCACTATCTTTGGTAGAGCATCCGTTGGCCACTGTAAAGTGTTTGGACCATGTTTTCGTTCTTCTCTCCCACTGACCCTCTGGAATTGGATAAGTAGAACAGTTTCGTTGAGGAAAGGTCTCTGGGATCTGCCTTTGCCAGACGTCACCATCTTGAACCCATATAAATGGATGGAGCAATGATAATATTTCAAAAACGCACCTGGACAGTCATCTTATTCTTCTCCTCGATGATATCATGTATCTTCACCTGTTTGGTAGGATAATCAGTCGATATCCAATCCTATTGTTGGAAGTATCCCCATGGGCCTTGAATGAATAACTTACATTCCAATCGACAAACATGTCCGTAATGCTATCCAAATACCGAAAATACTGGTCGTAGTTCACAACGGGCCGCTGTAAGCTCGAGGGTAGAGTCGTATGCACAAGTTTGGGATCGAAAACTTCGGTGATCGCGTCGAAGTCCATAGCATTCATAGCAGATGTATATTTAAAAAGGGCAGTCAGGTACGGAGATTGTTCCCTAGGTGCGATATATCCCTCATTCTCTGGTTCGAAACCGCGTTGGACACGGGGTCCAGGGTGCGATGAGTTCATGCGACGAAGGAGGGAGAGGCGTAAGGGAGAAGAAGAAGAAAGTGGAAAGGGCTAGGCGCTTTTTAAAGGCTGTCATTGATAGGTCATTGTTACGATCTTTATCGATCGAGCCATGTGGGGATATGAGAACCAATGGCAGCACAGCCCAGTGATGATGTCATGACACGTGGTTTGAATTTCAAATAACATACACTTTCTCTTCTTCTAGCCTATAGTCCTCCAGCTCTTTGAAATAGTCCCGAATAGCTTCTCGCATGTTGTCCATCTACAGTTCGTCAGCGGACACTAGTATTTAATTTTGAGAACATGTACCTCTATTGCAGCAGGTTTCTCACATTTGCTAGCTTTATGGGACTTACGTTGCCGTTTCTCCCGGCATGGTTCAGTTTCCCCGGGTACATACCCTTTCCGGCGCTTTGGAAGCCGAATTACTATTTTTCGAGTCGGTTCTGCAGGATCGCTTCGTGTATTACTCCTGTTTACACTCCCTCTCTTAGCCCTCGCTTTTCTCTGGTGGGGGACTGGTCGATGCGCTTTCGTTATTGAACGAAGCATACGGTGGGGAAGATTTTCGATAGCCCCAATATCTCCATCTTTGTTTCCATCAGAGCAAACTGCCACACAGGAACTACTTCGGTTCTGAAAAATATCTCGAGTCTCACGGGTTTTCACAGGCGAGGGAGAGCTCGGCAAAGACTCGGTATGCGGACTGAGTAGTAGATTTTCCTTCTCTTTACCTTTGCCCTTGTTGGCAGTTGATCTCTGCCTCCGCTTGTGGGGTGTTTTTGGAGTGGCACAGGGTGATACAAACTCTCTTTCTGAGTCATTCAGTATGGCCGTGATGTCTGGTTGAAAAAGAGCAAGGGATGAAGTGGGAACTAGAACCAACCCTCCCGCTTCTCTTATCTCGGTGTAGGGGTTCTGTCGAGAACCTTGATCGCGTTGTGCTTTCAGTTCTTTCTCAACTGCAAAGAACCCGAACGGATCTGAATCTCGCGCCGGCTCCGGATCATCCGAAGCCAAAGGTAGTTCTTCCTGTTCCACAGGGACAACGTCCTCCCAGATTTCAAGGTCTTGACGTGCTTTTGACGTGGGAAGGTCAAAGGACGCTGGAGAAGGAGGCGACGAAGGAGGCAGGGATGAAAGGAAAGACATTCGCGTGGTAGGATTCTGGATGGGACCAGGGGAGACAAGATAAGTTGAGGTTATCATGCCCACCCTATGTCTGTCCTTCACTCGTCGTTCATCTGCACCAGAGAGCCGATGTGTATGAGAGGCTATAAGATCTGTGATATCCTGCAATGGCTGTAGTTTTCGCTTCTCCCCTGTCGGGATCTCCTCCTGAACATGTTCCTTGCCTTTCTCTTGACTGTTTTCACGATCATCGCCGGATTCCTGATCATATCCACGATTCTCCTTCAACGATGAACCAGTATTTGTATTAACGTCACCAAGTGAAGAATGACTTGTCTTGAGTCGACGCCAGTGCGGACCCAAAACTCGTATCGCAGATGCGTTGGCATTACCTGCAGGCAATATTGCTGCTTGCCATTGCTGCCGTGTGACGTTCCGTGTCCGAGGCATAGCCCAAGGGTTCGATAATGCAAAGATCTGATTCGGATAGAACTTGATGTTGGCGTACAATGACTTCAGAGACTAGATTGTTGCTATGTTCTCCAAGATGATTTATCCAAAACCAAAAAAAAATACAACAAAAGATGGGGTTGTTCAGTGGGCTATCGATGCCGCGTGGAAGTCAATCAACGTGTTATGTCATGTGATGTCCAAGTCTATGAAGGTGAGTTTGGTAGCTAGTTCCGAGAGCAATAGTCTAAACGTATGGAACAGCGGTATGCAGCAACATGAAAAAAATTATGTCAAAATAGGAATGTGCTTTATAGTAAATTTCGAACATCTGGTCAGTGCGCGTGAGGAACAAGTAAACATCAAGCGTCGAGAGTGCAAACTTAACCGGTCCCATCTCCTCGCTCAGCAAGAAGCACCGAAACTACGGATAACACCGTTAAGTTTAACATTGGTCTCTTCCCACTCAGCCTCCGGATCAGAGAGAGCAGTGATGGCACCACCAGCACCAACGTACCATTCTTCGTCACCATTCCTCTTGGAGTCATGAAGAAAGACGCTGCGGATCGTAACAGACCAGTCACCCCTCCACCAGCACACCAGTAGCCGAAGACCCCAGAGTACGGTCCACGCTCAAAGCCCTCAATACCTTGGAGGAACTCAACAGAACGCTTCTTGGGAGTACCGGTCATGGAACCTGTGAGAAGTCAATCTGAGTCATTTGGATATGAGAATTGGGTCAAGACATACCAGGAGGTAAACTGCGCCTCAAAACTTCCCATCCCAGGCTGTCATTAACTTCAACAGGAGTATCCTCAGGAAGCGAACCCTCGATAACAGAAACAAGTTGCCAGACGGTCTCGTACTCTTCAACACTACAAAACTTGGAGCATTTAACTCGCTCACCAACAGCGTTGTGCAAATCATGGCGGATCAAGTCAACAATCATCAAGTTCTCAGCAATTTCCTTTCTGCTTCCAGCTAGCATATTCTCGGCAACTTCACGAGTGATATGGGGCATCTTGCGGACGGTACCTTTGATGGGGCGAAGCTGGAAGACGGCACTAGGAGAACGAGAATAAGAGAGGAAACGTTCAGGAGAAGAAGACAGGAAAGTCGTAGGGTGGAGACGAAGGTAACCAGCATGGGGGGCAGGATTGGCATTGCGGAGGATTTTGTAACGATTCCACGTGGAGACGACATTCTCTTTTGGAACAGTGATATGGGTAAGGCCAGTCAAACAGAGCTCATAAGAGTTACCGGAGAAGAGGTAATCCTTGCAGCGATCAATATCCTCGATGTACTTGGTGTGGTTCGAGAATTTGACGGTGGCAGAACCCTCGGGGGCAACAGGAGCCTCGATAGCACCCTTGGAGAGGGCAGCTACTTGTTTTGCAGTTTCATGTACCCAGGCGTTGTCACCAGGGAGGAGGGACTGGACCCAGACTTGGTTACTGTTAACATCAACAACGATAGAACGGTCTACCCAGACGAGGGAGAAATCGGGGTGGTGAGTGGCATTGTGTCCCTCTTTCCTAGGCACACCAACGTTGAGACTCTCAAAACCGGCCTCATAGGTGAGATATCCGGCGAAGCCACCCCAGAAGGGAACAGTCTTGTCACCACCTTCTGCTTTGCGAGATTCGCGGTACCCGTCGAGGTAGGTCCAGATACTCTTTCCAGTGAGACCGTGCCGCTCTTTAAGAGCACCAGTGGTAACTTCAACGTAGTTGTCATGAATGAAGTGGGTAAAATGGGGGCTGTTCTCATTTAAACAACCGAACATGGAAAATTGACCAGGGCTGGCAGCACTATCGAGGAAAATGAAACGCTTAGAATCATCATTAGCACCAAGGAACTCGGCGAGAGTGAGGACGTTGAGATTAGGAATATTGATAGAGGTGTAGGTGACCTTGGCAAGGGACTCATTGAAAGCGTGAGTGGAATAACGTTGAGAGTTGCGTGGCCAGACGTGAGAGTTTAGGAGTTCCAGAGTAACTTCAGGCTCGAAAGCGGGGCGGTTAGCCGCATTCCAGTCCTGGGCAAGCTTCCAAAAGTTCTGTAAAATCCTGAGACCTCCCTCATCGGTCAAGACAGACTCGGGGTGGTATTGGACGGCCCAGAAGGGTTTGGAAATGTGACGGACACCCATGCAAATGTGACCGTTATCTTCATCTTCAGACCAAGCCAACTCTTCGATGTCTCCGCCGTCTTTGAGAGTAATATAGAGAGAATGATAACGGACGGCCTTGATATCAGGAAGTCCAGCAAAAATCTCCTTGCCGTTGTGATGGACAACAGAGACCTGACCATGTTTCACAGTCTTCAAGCGATGTATTTGACCACCGTACTCGACACTCAAGCTCTGTTGTCCTAAGCAGACACCAAAGATGGGAACTATGTCGTCCTTGGCAACTTTCCAGAGGTCGCAGACGACACCAATATCGGATGGGATAATTGGAGAACCCGGACCAGGACCAACAATAATTGCGGAAAATCTTCTAATGACTGGAAGAAGCTGCTCAATTGTGTAAGAGTCATTCTTGATTACATGAAGGATGGAATCTGGGACGGCCTTCTTGATCAATGCCGCAAGGCTGAAGAGCTTGTCAGAAAGCGTTGAAGAAAACTGGCAGGATGCGACTTACTTGAATGCAAATGAACAATAAGAGTCAACCAAGAGAATATGGTATTTTGTTTTGGTCATTTCTAAAATTGAGTGGACGGTGTGTGAGAAAGGAGAAGACGAAATTCGAGAAGGGATGGCTAAGAGTATTTCTCGTGCATATTATACGATAATTGTCCACTGTTTCTTCAGAGAACAATATTACGGCCACTTTGCATCCAGGAGACGAATTGTGTTGTAAACGACAGGGAGTACAGGTCAACAGGCTTCCCAAGATACTATCTTCCCACAACCAAAAAAGATCATACCTCCATTCGTAGAAAACTTTGTCCTGGCAATTGAGCACATTAGTCTTGGTAAAGTGATAATATGAAGATGGCAATGAGGGAATATGCCTTCGCAAAAGCCATTCAATTTCTTGCACGGAGTCTGCTACCAAAATGACATTCGCCTTAGCATCACACTCTACCTACATCCCCATTCCTCGAAGCAGCTGCGGCTGCAGCTATGGCGGGATAACTGGTGCCACCATGTAACTGTAGCGTCAATCATCCCGTACAGCCATAGAGTGATGTCCTGGAGGCCATTTGAGGTATGAAGCTGCTCCCGACTTCGTTTTTGAGAGGGATACTACCGTCACCGAGTTTCGGTTATATAGAGTATATCAAGCAAGTTTTCAACTAAGCAATCGTAACCAGCCAATCGATGAAACGCCAGCACTCCGTCAAGGGCTTGGACAATTGCACAGACCGATGCAGAAACGCTACGCAATGTCTATTGAAAAGCACAAAAACAGAAGGTTTTGATTGAAGGCCCTACTCACCATCACACGTTTCTAATGACATCGAGTGGGTAAGCTATCTGTAAGAGGAAAAGAATTTTGACGGTGTGTTAAAGAGGAGCTCTCAGGCTCAACGCTAAGGACGTTTTGAATCTATTTTTAATCCTTTGTTTTTCCTCTTCTTCCATGTTCTTTATTATTGGTCTAGGGCTATCCGACGAAAAGGATGTCACTATACGGGGCCTAGAAGTAATGATCATACGGAACCATCAGCTATGAACGCTAATCATCCTCAAGGCGATAAAAAACTCAAGCAGGGTGTACTTGGAAGCTTACACGAGTATCCTCATGGTCAAGAAGGAACGCCTGGTCGGTTTGATCCTAACACCTTCTCATCAATGTCATCCATGACGCTGCAACCAAGGAAGCCTTCTACGAAAGATCCATAATACTTGCAGATCGTGACCTGGTTGAGACCCGAAGTGATGAGATCCTTCAAAATGCTGACAAGGAGGATGTAGCGTTACTTGTCGTTGGTGATCCCTTCGGGTAAGCTGATTTTTATCTATCTCAATACGCATATAAACCAATGATGATTGATCTTCATCTCCATGTAATCAACACACATACCCATTTTTTGCTTGGACATTCCCATATCATCCCTGCATCATCACACGATCTCATTAAATCACTCAAACCAGTGCGACCACTCATACAGACATAGTTCTACGCGCGCGTTCTCTTGATATCCCAGTCCGCGTCATTCATAATGCTTCGATCATGAATGCTGTTGGCGCATGTGGTTTGCAGTTGTACAATTTCGGCCAGACCGTTTCTCTCGTGTTCTTCACGGAGACTTGGAAGCCCGACAGCTTCTACGATAGGATCAAAGAAAATGTGGACCTTGGAATGCACACTCTTGTTCTCTTAGACATCAAAGTCAAAGAGCAAAGCGAGGAAAATTTAGCGCGGTTAGTTCTTGTGTTAATATCTAGATTGGGGAACTTAATTATCATGTAGTGGGCGCAAGATCTATGAGCCACCAAGCTACATGTCTATTCCTCTCGCTGTCTCACAGCTCATTGAGGTCGAAAAGTCTCGGAATTTAGGGACCCTGTCACCAGACAATACACTTGCAATTGCACTCTCTCAAGTTGGGGGAGGAAGCGGTCATGAGTGCATTGTCGCGGGAACTCTTACCGAACTCTCACAACAACCACCTGAGAAATTCGGTGAACCACTTCATAGTCTTGTCATTGCTGGAAAACGTCTCCATCACTTAGAGGTTGAGTATGCCGAAGATTTTTCTGTTAACAGAGAGAACTGGAGGAAAGTAGCCAAGGATGTATATGGTTGTGCTTTGAATTAGTGATTTGTCTATTAAAGTAGCTGATCTCGATTGATTTAGCTAGGATGACATCGCAGAGGTCACTTCTATTGGCCAGTCAGATCTTATGATATGTTTGAGCATCTTAATTGGCGAAGAAACTCCGACCAGATTTCAGAGCTATCTCTTCTGCTCAAGTGGAGTCCGATCAGATTTCTGATACTTCAACTAGTGTATACCAAAAAAAAAGAATGCTCGTATCCGTAAAAAAGTCAACCTGTCGCAAACCGCCTGAGTTTCCAAGGGGTAAAATTAAAATCAAGGTTCGGCGCGTCCAGGCCACCTGGGAAATCACTTAATTGTAACCCATGAAGGGTACCAGAAGTCATACCTGGGGTAGAGAGAACATTCACGAACAGTATACCTGTTAGCAAGCCAAGCCAGAAATCGCTGATTGACGATAGATCAGCTATGATGCAATGAGCTGTATGGAAGGGCACCGACCTCAACTCCAAGTCCGTATCCGCCGTGCTCTGTAGTTCCATACTTGCGCTGATCCGTATACCAATAATAAGGAGTTGGATCAATTCCTTCTTTCTTGTAGGCCTCCAGCAGTGTCTGTTCATCTGAGATCCTCATGGATCCACCAACAATCTCGCCGACATTGGGCATCAATAGGTCGCAACTCTCAGTAAAGGTCAAAGTATCCCCATCTTTCTTTGGCATCCTCTGCATGTAGAATGCCTTCAATTCCGCAGGAAAGCCATACAAGAACACCGGTTTTCCAATTAAATCAGTCATTTGACGTTCGGCAGCTTCAGCGATATCATCGCCGATTTTGTGTTCGACCATCTTGACCTGACCAGATTCATCTTTGATAGGGTTGCCGGCAGCATCTTCTTCTGAGTGTTTGATGCCATGCTTGTTGAGCCAGTCGATCGCTTCGACGTAGCTCAGGCGCATGAAAGGGCGGGAGGGGGCTTCAAAGGAAGGATTGAGAGACTTGATGAATCCGGCAGAGGTGGGGTTAGCGAGAAGGATGTCGACGGTTTTGCAGATCTAGAGTTGGTTGGGTAGTGTGTTGGAAATCAGCCGATTCAGAAGAGACATACGATTTTTTCGATATGTGACATAAGATCGTAGAAGTCAATGAACGCCAACTCTGCTTCGAGGTGGGTGTACTCGCTCAAATGACGTCGTGTGTGACTATATGGAATTCAGAGCTATCCACTCGTAAAAGGAAGTCCCATGATACAGACCTATTTTCAGCGCGAAAGCTCTCTTGTACACAGAATACGTCACCTAAGCTAGGTAAACACGTCTCGAGGTATAACTGGGAACTCTGAGTGAGGAAAGCTGGTTGACCGTAGTAATCCAGTTTGAATAGCGTAGCACCGCCTTCGACTTGGGTCTGAACAAGACATGGTGTTGTCACCTCGAGGAGATTTTCCGAGGTAAAGGCTTCGCGGAAGGCGGAGAGGAGATAAGAGCGAAGGCGGAGGACACCAGATGCATTTTCTCCGCGAAGGACTAGATGACGAAGATCAGCTTGAATGGAAGGATCAGATTTCTGTGACATAAGAGTTGGCGTATTGGTAGGGGATCAAGGAATAATGGTGACGGTACCTCATTCAAACGATTGGTAAATGCGTCCTCTGCGGCTGGAGCGGCTCCAAGAACTCTCCAGTAGTCGACGATCAGCTCATGACCATCTGGAGCTGATTTCCCGTCCGGTACCCGTTGCAGTTTGCCCACCAATTCAACCGTCGACTCGATCGTGAGGGTTAGAGCTTCGAATGTTTGTGCCTGATAGACGATGTCAGTAGTTGAGACACTAAACAGGATGAATTTACGAACCACACGACCAGAGAGAACAGATTGCAGGTAACCCGTACCATCACGGAGTACAATGAAGATTATTCCCTTCTGGTCTCGAAGACGGTGTACCCATCCGAAAACGCGTACACGTTGGTCACGACGTTCAGTCAGTTGAGATATCTTGGCCTGATGACAAAGAAGATATTAGCAGATATAAGTAAAAGTTACGAACCACTTGCTCTTGAAGCTTTAGGAAGCGTTTGATCTTCTTCCAGTATAACCCTCTTACTTTCTTCTAACAATTTTTCTCTCTTCTCCTTATCTTCCGTCGATTTTTGGACCTCCTTAGCAGCGAGCTCCTCTGCCTTCTTCCTCTTCTTTTCTAACCCATCGGCAGTCTTCCGCGCCTTCTTCAAGGCAGACTGTGTCGGTTCTTGGTATTCATCAGTAGATCCTTTTCGAATAAGAGCCGTAACGGTATCGGCAGGGTTAGTGAACAAGGCAAAACCTAGAGTCAGGAAGGGTGAAGTCTGGGAGCCGTCACCGACAGCATCAGAACCTTCAGATTCGTCTACGTATATCATCGACATTGGTTAGAGTGCTTGTAGATCACAGACACAATGAAATGAGTCGGACCGGATATTTAGATATGATCTGATGCAATCGCTCTTCGGTAAATACAAATTGCCATGCCATCTGAGATGTGTGAATAAGGTCTAGGTAACCAAGCATTAATGGGGTAGTGGTAACCTGGGTCGTTGCCAACAACGTATTTCGACCCGCCGGGGGTTCGATTCCCTCTTAATGCAATATCTTTTTCCATTCCTTTTGTCATCAACTAACTGATACAATTTCTTGTAAAGCGGGCGCATTCAGCATCATTTCTTGACTATTTCCTACAGTCAAAAAGACTTTGTGATTACCAACAACACCACAATTGGATATCAGAAAAGCTCTCTCAACCTTGCAGACTGAACAGCAGTCATTGGGTTTGTAGACAACCATGCAATTACGACACCTTAAGAGTTGGGGAAGCCCCTGACTCACTTAGTCAACTCTGAGCTAGGGGTTCAGGCAAAGAGTCAAGTTCATGATAGTAGTCACATAAATTGCTGTTCTTCAATAATCTCCAAGATTCCATACCAGGAGTCTCTCTTCTCTTCAGCTCAGGTGAGCATCAACACTGGAGGCCAATACCAAAAGGAAGATATACAAAAGCCAAAGAATTTGAAGGGGTTTAAGCTGATACTATCCCATTTTGGCCACTTTCGAAGATAACAAGATTCAAAGTGCAGAAGAGTGATAGATTTATACATATACTCTATGGTGTATTCTACAGTTGAATATATAAGAATATCTGTGCTTTAGGACGACGATCTTGTATAATCTATTCCGATTACCTAATTTAGGCAGGAGCTGACCAACATCACGCCTTGTCATTCAAGCCATGTCTGAGTTTCAAATTAGTTGATCCCAATCAAGTATGGACCCATTTAGCATGCCCGCTCGACACAAGCAACAGGCTACTGAAGACTTGGAATATGAAAACAAGATCCAGGAGGCTATGAATGGTTTCCATTCTGGGAGATTTAAGAGTATCCGGGCAGCAGCAACTGCTTTAGGGGTGAGTCCTTTTAGTAACATTGCAACACCATAAAATTTGGCTAACACAGTCCTCAGGAACGTAGATCAATACAATAACAAATCTTCTGCCTCAAATACATGATTTGCAAAAGGACTGACATGTCGATCCTCATGCGGAGTTTGAAGTTTGTTGATGCTGAGGTGTGACTGGATGTGACTATGTGGACCCCAAAAGTGGCCAAACTATGGACAACTGCGGTCCGCAGTCTCATATCGAACTGATTGACTACGGCTTCTCGCTCCTCAGAAATGTCCTCTGACCCTCTCCTGCACGGCTACGGCGGAGTCAACCCTCCACCCCCTTATGGAACGACAAACCAGCATTATTACGGTCATTCCAGACGCTCCTGCGTCCACGTCTCTTACCTTCATCCAAGGGTTATCCACCCACAATATCTGAACAGGACAGTGGTGATCAGGCAGCGGTCTCACTGCCGCTTCTTCAAGACCCTGACAGTTGCGATCTTGGTCTGGATTTTGTTTGGAAGTCTATTAAGGCACCTGTGGCACTCCCGATATAAGTATAGCTCAAGGCCTCATGTACGTTATATAGTTCTCAGTACCCGGCTCTCATCAGTAAATTTTGGTAATAGTGGAGTCTCGAGCCTGGTGACCCAAACATGGACTATCCGTTGCCACATGGTGTAGATCTGCTGGCATGCGACGAGCCATTGGTCGATGGTCCTGGACCGAGCATAACATTTTTTGAGATTGCCCTGCCCTCAGAAACGCTTCTTTTGCTGTCTGCGGGTGCATGGCTTTCTGGTTCTGTGAGAGTGACTACCTCCACCAGCACCGATTCCATCAGGTTCTCGATCACGACGAAAATGATAGGATGGCGTTGGATCAATAGGGCGAATACAATTGTATGTTCTCTGAAACGAAACGAGGGAGAATTCGGTGTCGGCATATTTGCAAGTGCACTGTGTTGGATTTTCTCTTCTGGCTTGCTGATCTCTAGGACTTAGAACCCAACAATACCTGAACCATCTCACCTTCAAGTCCAATATGATGTTCTCATTGAGCTTCCTGAAGACTCTCCTTTCGTCAATCGATTTGAAACGCACGTAGTCAACACTCAACAATATTTCGACGATCTTCAAGGAAAAATATACTTCGAGCATCTGAACCTGCACGGTTCTAATGGTGGTATCAGAGCCCAGGTAAGCAACTTGGCATTTTGCAGGGTTTTAAAGTGCTAAAACATTGTCCAGTCGCTAGGTGCATGCGTGGCGAATCTTCAAACTTCAAACAGTGCAATCGAGGGCAGCTTCAACACGTCTGATGAGCTTGTTATTGCTACCTCCAATTCACATGTCGACGTCAACATCGACTTCAACCAGCTAAGGTCGTCCCAGGCAAAATTATCTATAATCACCGATAACGGGTCTGTCTTACCTTTCGTAATCTTTAAAATCTGTTTGACGGTAGACTCTAGCTTTCTCAGAGCAGACATCAGGCTTCATGATCTGAGAATAACGCAACCATCTGAAATTGGAACCAATTTCTCTGTCTTGACTCATACATCTAACGGTCCTCTAGATGTTGCATTCAGGGATGCTCCCGTAGATTCGCTCTTGGCCTATCGAGGCTCTACTTCGAATTCCCCGGCAAATGTTTTGCTGCACCCAACGTTCCAAGGACGTTTTACTTTGGCTACACACTCGGCGTGGTTGAACCCGATCATCCATCAACATCGGGTTGACGATCCCGCTGGAAGGGGTAGAAATCGTTTCGTGAGCTACAGGAATCTTCAAGGATATGTTAGGGGTGATATTGTATGGGGAAACACAGATGGGGAGAAGGGAGATGTTGATTTAGCCACATCGAATGCAAGGCTCACACTTGATTTTTGAAATCTCTCGCTGCTGTAATTATATGGAAACCTGTTTGACGATATGACATCATGGGTATGATTTTGATCAACTTGTAGGGACACATGAAAATTAGTCACCCCTGGACATTCTGCTTCCCATCGTCTCGTAAAGCTCCAATCCACTGGACACCTCCATAGTACTGGATAACTAAAGAAGACGACAATGTTAGCATGGGAGACCTACGAAAAGCATTCAAGTAGTCGAAGAGCCATAGATGGACACCGAAGTTGAAGATACAGTTTGTTCTTGTGTACACGGTTCCCATGCATTTGTAAATATTTGTAAATTCCAATTTTTATAGCAATGCAAAGAATACTAGACTCAAGATCACGGTGACGTCAACTTTACAAATAGTTTCATTTCCCTTCGTGTCAAATGAGGATAATAGATCATTAATCGACACCAAGACTTACCATTGGCATGAGAATTGCTAGGGAGAGCTTGGGAAGAAGCGGTACTTGATCCCAGAAGGCGTTGAATGACCCTTAAAACTGCGTCCTTCATCTTCAGAGGGAGAGGCTCCATCCTATTAGCCTCTGGGAGCATGAACCTTAACAACTCCTGTCGGGCCGCGCTGATCTTTAGTGAGGACTTGAGACCCAAAGCCTCACCCTCCTTCTCTGTAAGTGGTTCGCGGCGTGTGAGTAATTTTTCGTAAAGAGGCTCGAGGTATGTTGTCTCAGCGTTATATTTCTGGTAAAAAACAATTCGTTCCACTAGTGGCATTGATAAGAATCTTTCGGAAATATCAATCTCCCTGAAAGCCAATGCTTTGACTTCTGGGAAGGACCACTGATTGGCGAGGCGTAGTATCGTCGTCCATGATTCAAGTGGCTTATTGAAGACTGTAAACTTCCTGTCTGGACATTAGCCTCAAACCAAAACTAGCTTTAGCTGCTGCGTACGGATTGTCGAAAACCGAGCATAATTCGGCGAAGTCGTCTGGACTTACATTTTCGTGCGGTTCTATTACAATGGTGTGTTTAGCACTGACATCCGAATCCTTGTTGTCATTCTTGGTGCGGTTCGTAGCATCATTCTTTGCTGTGTCCTCTGCTAGGCGATCTCGGAACACAGGTGATTCTCTGGTGAAAAAAAATGAGGGTTGACGAAAGCAAGTATCCGCCACCTTGGGGGTTCAAATCAATGTTCATGTCCAACAATAATTAGAGTCAAGTCTTACAATTATTGTGAGATCCATGTTAGCATGATAATATAATGAGTGCTTTTTAACGTTTGTGAGCATTCTATTCATTTGGGCAGTAGAAGTTGACATCATGGTTGAAATTTGGGGCATGCCTTCAATACTAGGAACAATACATCTCCCTTAAATACAAGGGACTGATTGCCACTTACATTACGTGGCAACAACGCAACGGTTAAATCCGAGCTTAACAGCACTTTTTGTCACATGCGAATAAGGAAGTTATTCCATAGGCTGACGTATTTACGAATATGTCGCGTGTCTTCCTCGATTGAACCACAATCAGAATTTGTTCAAAGTCTAGAAGGTGCCGAAACAAGGGTATCTCCCCATAGCACAGAATACCATATTTCCGACTACGTGAGAAGTTATACCTATTGGAGAGTAAGAAGTACGGCAAGAAGACTACGGCCAAGCACCAGGAAGCTGAAGGAAACTGTCAAGAAATGATTTGCTAATTAGTACGTACTCTGATTCTAGACTTATGCATTGGCAGCGGCCTTCCCCTTGCAAGCCATCTTCACAACGTGATTCTGATGGAAGGCTGAGGTCAATCTGGGTCATTGTACATGGGATCGACAGCAAAGGACGGTGTTTACCTTGATTAGAAGAGCTTGCCTTGGGCTCATCGGACTTTTCTTCAAGCTGAGGACTATTCATGTGTCTTCCTCTCTTTTCAACCCTGGTTCGAACACAGCGAGGATCGAACTAACAATTAATTGATCAAAGCCTCATCTGCCAAAGACGACTGTACCTCATGGTGCAGCGAACTGTGGTGCTTTTGTGTATCTTGTAGAAGTATATGTCTCAGGAGTCACCTATGAAGGTAGACGACTGAGGGCATAAAAGTAGGCTAATAGGTTAATATAAGGGAACTCAGTCTTCATTCTATGGAGAAGAAAAAGGAAGTTAGAAAGAAGATGAAACACACTAGTGTGTTGATCTGAGATGATGGAATGATGACAAGTGATATGATGTCATATCACCTGAAGTGCAGCAGTTCTGCTCAACACTCCCCCTGAACTGTTGCACTTGGAGTCTCTGTTCTTAAGTTCAGGACTTCTATAGTTCTGTGTAATGTATCTCTTGGAAGTGGTTTGGTGAGAAAATTGGCTGCATTCTCTGAACTTGGCACATATCGAAAAGTAACCTCATTTGCATTAACTCGCTCCTTGATAAAGTGGTGCCGGACATCAATGTGCTTTGTTCGGTGATGATTCTTATCATTGGTACTGTTTGAGATTGCTCCATTATTGTCAGCATTTATGAGAACTGGCTTTGTAATGGGTATGTTGATCTCCCCAAAGTACTTCGAGATCCAGATTGCCTGAGTTGTTGCTCATGAGAAGACCATGAACTCAGCCTCCACCATAGACAGCGCTACAGTATCCTGCCTCTTTATCTCTCATGACACTGGTCCTCCAGCAACCATAAATATGTTTCCCTCTGTCAATCGTCTTGTATTTTTGCATCCTGCAAAGTCAGAGTCTACATATCCTATTAGATCTAGACTTGCGCCTGCTCAGTATATTATCCCATAGTGTAAGGTCCCTTTTATGTATCCAAGGACATGTTTCAGAGCGTTCCAATGTGCCTTTTTTGGATTGTGAGCAAACCGAGCTAGTAGGTTGACTGGGAAGGATAGGTCTGGTCACGTAGCAACCTGTAATCACATTAGTGAGCCTAGAGCCTCATAATAGGGTACTTTTCTCATCTCTTCTGCCTCTGAGGGTGTTGATGGACAGTCTTCAACTAACAATGACAGGCTGCATAGTAATGGTGTAGTAAGTAGAGAGCAAGATTGCATATTGAAACGTTTGAGGAGGCATTCTGCATATGCCATTTGGGACAGGGTTACATCTCCCTGTTCATTCCAGTCTATTCACATCCCTAAGATCAGCTTGGCTTCTCCAATATCTTTGATCTCATAGCTTGATTTGAGTTGCCGTTTTGCCATTGTTATGATTCGCTCTAATGCTTATCTTTTTCTTTATTAAATAAATAAATTAACAACTATACGATAATACAAACATAACGACCACGGTGTGGGAACATCAGGATCTAATAAAAGGACAAGCATGGGAAGGATTGAGTGATGATCTGAGCTTGATCACATGCCTATCAGGCAGCCGCCATGTGTGGGAGAACATGAAGGTGCAATGTGGGCAGAAGCTGTCTGACGTGGGGAATTACTCAGGACTTGACAGATGGTAGTTAATAGATACCGTGATCTCTCTTAGAATAGCCTTAGCATAGCCACTTGTAATTATATAAATAGCTAGACAATTCATAGAGAGAACTCTGTCGAGTTCTCCTCGTCTTTAACCTCATACCCTCTGAGGAGGATCCGGGATTGTCCTGCGGGTCCTGACATTAGAACTCAACAACCACATATCCTGTCTGCTCAACACCTCTTCAATGAGGTCGTCCATAGTCTTTCTTGATTGGCGGGCACAAACCCGTTGGTCATAGTGAGAGATGCCGGGCCCTAGGTGTAAAGGGGACTGACCAGGAAGTTTAGACCCTGGAGGTAGATGGCGGCGGACCAGACCCAGGTCCCTGCCTAGACCAGACCTGTGAAACGGGTGCTGTTAGATAGGCATAGTGTTTTTAGTAGTAGCCAGGTGATGGTGGCCCATTGTGGTCATTCCACTCACTGGAGCGGTGACCGGTCACTAGGATGGCACCTAGATTAGGGGTGGTCTTCTTAGGCCCACTAGTTTAGTAATATTAGGGCATTAGTCGGTAAAATAGTAGGAGTCTAGCTGGGTGAAAGTTGAGTGCCCCAGTAGACATAGATAAGAGAAGGCTCATACAAAAGAAGTCGACAACGAGATGTCGCTTCTGTCATGAATTGTGAAACAAGAACTTTTCTTTTCTCTTTCTTTTCTATTTTTACTTTTCTATTTTTAGAATGGACTTACATAATCAGGGAAGTCACATGAGAGGTCACATGCTCAGGTGTAGTGGACTCAAGCTAGGGTTAACTTAAGCACACACTCTTTATCAGAGTTGACAAAGAGAACTCGTTAGAGTCCTCACTAATTGATTTAGCTACTTATACGCGAATTGGTATTTACTCGTATTTGTCTACTCAAATTATCCCATGGATTCCTTTTGAGTCATAGTGTCCCACACATTGCAAACTATTACATAATAAAAGAAAATGGAAAAGAAATAAAATAATCCGCCGTTGTGGATGCTCCAGCTCGCCTGCCGTTTTATTACACCACCCCCCCCTCAAGCTTCCTTGTCCTCAAGGATTTTACAACTCATTGTCCCAATCTCCTATGTTTCCCATTTCATCCTCTTCTTGTTGTTTTATCCGTAAGAATGGATTACGGCTTATTTTAGCAAATGGATTCCTTTTCCATCGCCGCCAATTTTCTTCTAACCTTTTCCAATACTCCTGCTTGTATTTCTTCTCTCCCCACCCGTACAATAGTTTTGCTGTATATTTCCCTGGCAATTCTCTATTGAACATGTTCTTTTCTTCCTCCATTTCTTGCCGTCTTGTTTCTTCTTCTTCCTCTCTTCCATATTCCTTCTCAAACTCTTTTACAAGATCACTTGCATTCTTG